>Ga0105349_10000289_pt1 | contig 19091 bp, 17 predicted proteins | sample EN1Hudseemescosm_FD_83661 | JGI IMG/M metagenome (GOLD analysis project Ga0105349, IMG submission 83661) | Methane-oxidizing microbial communities from mesocosms in the Hudson Canyon - EN1B Hudson Canyon | ecosystem: Environmental > Aquatic > Marine > Cold seeps | place: Hudson Canyon...
AAATATTTATAATTTATTTATAGTTGAGGGTCTAAAAGGAATATTAGAAGCAAAAAAATCAAATTTTACTATTGAAAAAATAATAATTACAGAAGAGGTATATGATAAGTATAAAAATCAGTTATCTAAAACTAAAATTATTATAGCTTCTGAGAATCAAATAAATTCAATAAGTACTTTAAAAAATAATTTTACTGGTTTAGCTATATTAAAAATGAAAAGTTATCATTTAGATCATATTAATTTTAAGGATTTGATATTAGCAATAGATTCTATAAAAGATCCTGGAAATTTTGGAGCTATAATTAGAATTGCAGATTGGTATAATATAAAAAATATAGTATGTTCTAATGATACTGTGGATGTTTATAATCCAAAAGTTGTACAATCATCTATGGGATCATTTTTAAGGGTAAAAACAATTTATACAGATTTATCAAATTTTTTGAATAAATCAAATTATGATATAATTGGCACATCTGTAAATGGAGATAACATAAGAAATTTTTCAAGAATTGATAAAGGAATTATAGTTTTAGGTAATGAATCTAATGGTATTTCAAAAGAGGTATCTAAATATATTGATAAATGGATTTCAATAAAAAAATATGGAAATGCCGAGTCATTAAATGTAGCAATATCTTCTGCTATAATATTAGATAATATAAGAAATAGTTAATTTTTATTACTATTAAACCAAGGTATTTGATAAGCTAGTATATAAGAAATAATTAAAGAAATTATAATAGGAATATTACTTTTTGTAGTATATCCCAACTGTTTAATTCCAGATTCATTAATATATGAATTTTGATTTAAAGTAATGTCTTCAATATAAATTAAGAATGTTCCTATTAAAACAAACAATATTAAAAAGCTTATTAATTTGTAAACTATTCTTATTGCATTTATCATAAATCTAAAACAAATATAAAAAATATCTTTAGATATTAGAGGCCTTGTTTTTGCATTTTTTTGCTAGAGTTTCACCCATGTAATTATCTATAAGGTAATGGGCAAGATATATTAAAGGTGTAATAAGAATTGCAATAATAAATTTGAAGGTGTAATTGTCAAAGCCAACGGAGAAAACTTGAGATAAAGACCATACTTTATCGTTAGGTGCTAAAAGGTAAAAAGCAATAAATAATACTACAAAACTATCTATAAATTGAGAAATTAGAGTGGATCCTGTTGCTCTTAACCATATAAATTTTCCCTTTGTCATTCTCTTTAATTTATGAAACACCATAACATCAAGAATTTGGGCTATTAAAAATGCTATAATTGAACCTATTATAATTCCAGTACTTTGGAGAAAAATAATGTTGTAAGCATAATCTATATTAAAAGGATTTCCATGATTGTCAACACTATTGATATTTAGCCAATAATTATTAGGAGTCAATTTTGTTGACATATAGATAATTATAAAAACATAAATAATTAATAGAATTGTAAAATAACTTATTTTTTTTATTCCTTTTTTACCAAAATATTCATTTATAATATCAGTAGTAATAAATACAACTGGCCATATGATTACACCAACAGACATGTTAAAATTTAATATAAAATCAAATTCAAATATTTTAGTTCCTAATATTTCTGCTATTATGGCATTGGTTATAAATATGCCAGATAAAATAAAAAATATATTGTTGCGTTTATTTTGCTCGGTTGTAGAAAAAGTATTCATAAAACTACTTTTTTAGTTTTTCAGATCTGAATTTTATATTGCAAGTTTGATATTTGATTCTATTTCTTCTAAAATATTAGTTGTATTTCTTTTAATAAATTTTTCGCCTACTATATTTTCATACAATTCTATATATCTTTCAGAAGCAGATTTTACAATCTCATCACTCATTTCTGGAATTGTTTGACCATCTTTTCCTTGAAACCCATTTTCAATTAACCATTCTCTAACAAATTCTTTAGATAATTGTTTTTGATTTTTGTCACTATTTTGTAATTCTTCATATGTATTAGCATAAAAATATCTTGATGAATCAGGAGTATGGATTTCATCAATGAGAATAATTTCTCCATTAAACTTTCCAAACTCATATTTTGTATCTACCAATAATAAATTTTTTGATTTAGCATATTTACTTCCTCTTTCAAATATTTTATAAGTGTATTCTTCAAGTTTTTCATACTCATATTTTGATACTAGACCACTATTAATTATTTCTTCTTTAGAAATATCTTCGTCGTGTCCAACTTGTGCTTTTGTAGTTGGGGTTATGATTGGAGTAGGAAATTTGTCATGTTCCTTCATTCCATCAGGCATATTTACTCCACATAATTTTCTTTTACCAGATTTGTATTCTCTCCAGGCATGTCCTGTTAAATAACCTCTAATAACCATCTCTACTGGAAAAGTTTCACAATTTTTTCCAATTGTTACATTAGGATCAGGTACAGATTCTATCCAATTAGGAACGATATCTTCAGTCATTTTTAAAAATTTTTTTGCAATTTGATTTAAAATCTGGCCTTTAAATGGTATTGCTCTTGGTAATACGTAATCAAATGCACTAATTCTATCAGTTACAACCATAACCAGTTTATTATCTAAATGATATACATCTCTAACCTTACCTTCATATTTTTCAGAAAGTTTAGGGAAATTGAAATTTGTTGTTTTAATAGCTTTTTCCATATTATTTAGTTTACCAATCAGGTTTGTTTTTATCTATTTTTTTTGTTGCTTTTCTTTTTAATTGTTGAATATACTGAAATTCAATATTATTTAATGCATTAAGAATCATTTCTGCCTTTTTTTTAGACATATTAACTTCTTTTAATTTTTCTTCTATTGATTTTTCTTGTTCTTTATTGTTCTTTTTTTTATTTTCTTGTTCTTTATTTTCTTGTTCTTTATTTTCTTGTTCTTTATTTTCTTGTTCTTTATTTTCTTGTTCTTTATTTTCTTGTTCTTTATTGTTCTTTTCTTTATTGTTCTTTTCTTTATTTTGCTGATTTTTATTTTCTTGTTCTTTATTTTCTTGTTCCTTGAGTTTTTTTGTTACTAGTTCATAATTATATTTTGAATCAAGGTTTGAATTATTAGAAAGAATTGATTTTTTATAAAATTCAGCCGCATTTTTTAATTTATTTTTGCTTTCATTAATATTTCCAAGTTGTTGATATGCTATGGATTTTATTTTGTTATTATTAGTGATTGACGCCATGTTATAATTTTCAATCGCTTTTAAAGTGTCATTGCTAAGTAAATACGAATGAGCAAGATTTAAATGTATTTTTTCATTTGATATATTAAAAGAATCAATTAATGTATTGTAGTCATTGATAGCTACTTTATAATTTTTTTCTTTAAAAGCTTTTTCGGCATTTTTTGTTAGTTTATTTATTTTAGAAATATCATTTTCTAGTATATTGTTTGATAGAACTAGTAAGATTAGAATGAGCACTTTCATATTTTTATAATTTTAAAATTAAATAAGAAATCCATTGACATTAACATCAATGCCACAAATAAAAAATAAAAATATTTATTCTTAGTTACATCCATAAATTTTGAATCAATTAAATCTCCTTTTATTTCTTTGATTTCATAAATCATTCCATTTATTTGATTTATTTGATTTGATATTTCAAAATATTTCCCTTTTGTTTCATTTGCTATTTTTTTGAGTGATGTAGAATTTAGTTTTGTAATTACCTCTTTGCCATCTTTATCTTTTTTAAATAATCCATTTCTTAGTATTATTCTAGTCCCCTGAGCTGTCCCAATTCCAACAGTAAATAGTTTAATTGAAGATTCTTTTATTTTATCTACTATTTCATATGTGTTTTCTCCAAAATCTTCACCATCAGAAATTAGTATTATTATTTTTGATTTATCATTTTTTTGAATTTTATCGACTAAAAGTTTATCTAACGATAAATCTAAAGGAGGTCCAAAATCAGTTCCAGAGTTAGGTACAAGTCCTGTATTTAATGTCTCTATAAATAGATTTAATGCATTTTTATCATAGGTTAATGGACACTGTATATATGCTTCATTAGAAAACATTATAATTCCAATTCTGTCTGAGTTAAACTCATCTATAATTTTTTTTAGTTCAAATTTTATTTTTTCTAGTCGTGATGGTTGAATATCATTTGCATTCATTGATTCTGATAAATCAATAGCTATCATTATATCTTTTCCAATGACTTTTATTTCTTTTTTGCTACTTCCAAAAGATGGTCCTAATAAAGCAATTATCATTAGAAAAAAGTATGTAGATCTAAAAATAATTTTAGTTATTACTCCTTTGAAGCTAACAGAAATACTAGAGTTGATTCTTAATAACCTCACTATATATATTAAATAAAATATAATAAATGTCAGTATTAATAATATTTCAATAAATCCAAATTCTTTTATGTAGTCCATTATCTACAAAAATATGTAATTGAATTTTTTTTATGAAAAATTAGTGTTTATTTAACTCTTTTTCACAAATAGAAATATCATTAAAAATTTACGATGTCTAAATGATGTAATTATATTTGTTTTCCAAATTATTGGAGAGGTGGGTGAGTGGCTTAAACCAGCAGTTTGCTAAACTGCCGTACGCAATAACGCGTACCGGGGGTTCGAATCCCCCTCTCTCCGCAAAATATATTCACACGTTCTGTATTGATTGATTTTTTTTAAAGTAAGAGTTATAGCACAAATTAATTAGAGTTATTATCTAAGCAATAAATAAGCTTTTTATGATTAATGCTAGAACTATGGAGATTATAGCGACTCCAACTGAATATCCTAATTTGTGATCTTCAGCTTCTACTATATCATATTTTAAAAAAAGATAGTTTACTATTATTATTGAGAAAAAAAGTATGATTTCTAATTCCATAGTTAAATATAATTAAGGATTATGATTTAATCTATTAAATATGGTTTTATGATTTATAATATCATTGAACTTTTGTGAGGTGTATCACAAATAGTTTTAAATTGAGATAGTTCTGCTAGAAATAATGAAAAGACTGGAGTGTATCCTGCTTTATTTAAAACTTTGAATGCTCCATTTGCTGTTCCTCCAGTAGCTAAAACATCATCAAAAATTAAAACTTTTCCAGTTCCTTCTTGAGCCTGCATTATAGCCTCTCCATATTCTAGTTTATGTTTTACTGTAAATATTTTACCAGGAAGTCTATCTTTTTTACTTCTAAGAAGTATTAAGCCTTTTTCAAGTTTATCAGCAAGTATTGAACCAATTAAAAAACCTCTCGATTCAATAAGAGCTAAATAATCAAATTCAATATTTTTTATTAGTCTAATACAGTCTGCTACTAATATGTTTCTTGCTTTCGGATTTTTATAAATTGGATTTAAGTCAATATATTCTACACCTTTGATAGGAAAGTCTTGATAATATTTAATTTGTTGTTTTGTGTAATTAATATCCATTATTTGAACTTTAATTTAAAAAAAAAATTTTGCTAAGATAATTAATTAGATTTGTTTCTTAACAACATTACAAAAATTAATATGAAAAATTTACTATTAGTATTACTTATTTTTTACGGACTTTCATATAATTTATTTGCTCAGTCTGATGATAGATTAAAAGGTCTAGATAGTGAGCTAGAAAAAGTTTTAAAATCTTTAGATGAGACAGGATTTGCTGTTGCTATAGTTGAAAAGAATAAAGTTTTATACTCTAAGGGATTTGGATATAGAGATTATGAAAACAAAATCCCAGTAGATGCTAATACCCTGTTTGCTATTGGATCTTGCACCAAGGCGTTTACCTCTTCTATACTTGGTTTATTAAATAAAGAAGGAAAACTTGATTTTGAAGATAGTCCGATTGATTATGTGAAAGAATTGAGGTTTTACAATGCTCAGATGAATGATATGATTACGATAAGGGATTTGATGAGTCATAGGACGGGAATTCCTAGACACGATTTTTCTTGGTATTTTTTTCCTACTTTTTCTAAGGATAGTTTGATTGCAAGAATACAGTACCATGAACCATTCACGAGTGTAAGGAATAAATATTATTACAACAATTTCATGTTTTTGCTGCAAGGGGTAATTGGAGAAAGAATTACAGGAAACTTGTGGGAGGATAACATAAGAAGCATGTTTTTTGATCCATTGGGAATGATGAGATCTAATCTTTCTATAGCAGAAATGAAAGAAGCGGAAAATGCTGCCATTGGTTATTTGGAAGAGCATAAAGAAACGGATTACTACAAGATTGCTGGAATGAGACCAGCGGGAAGCATAAATAGCAGTGTAAACGAGATGTCTAAATGGATAATTACATGGATTAATGGAGGAAAATATGGTGATAAAGAAATTTTACCTGCTTCATATGTTAGGGAAGCTATAAGTTCTCAAAATGTGATGGATGCTAGGCTTCCAATGGATGATAGACCCGGATTGCACTTTGCAAATTATGGTTTTGGATGGGCACTTTCTTCATATAAAGGTCATTATAGAGTGGAGCATGGCGGTGCAATTGATGGTTTTCAGGCTAGCACTGTGTTTTTTCCATCGGACAGTATAGGTGTAGTTGTTTTGGCAAATCAAGGGGGATCTAGCATTCCTTCAATTGCAAGAAATATTATAGTAGACAGAATGCTTGAAGTAGAAAAGACAGACTGGCTTAAAATTGCATTGAAAGATATTAAAGAAGCCAAAAAAAATCAGAAAGAAGCTAAAACAAAGTTTAGTTCTAATAAGAAAGAAGGTACAAAACCTTCTCATTTTCTTGAGGAATATGTTGGAAGTTATTCAAATCTAGGCTATGGAAAATTGGAATTAGTTGTAGAAAACGATTCTTTATTTGCAATTTCTCCTTATTTAAAATTATGGCTTAATCACTATCATTATGATACGTTTCAACCTGTTGAAGTTGTTGATGGTAAGGTTGATATGGACATTTCTTATAATCAATTTTTAGTAACTTTTTCTGCAAATGGTCAGGGAGATATTGAATCTCTAAGTGCACATTTTGAGCCTGCTATCGAAAATCCAATTCTCTTTGATAGAAAGTTAAATAAAATTGATATTGATAAAGAAACATTGGAAAAATATGTCGGTAATTATGAACTTAGTGCTGATATAATTGTCAACACATATATAAAAGGTGATGTGCTTTATGTTTTTGTACCTGGTCAGCCAGAGTACGAATTATATCCTATTGCTACTGATAAATTTGCGTTTAAAATTTTAGATGGTTATAAGTTGGAATTTAAAATTGATAATAAAGAAAAAGTTATTGAGATTTCATTTATTCAGCCAAATGGAATATTTAAAGCAAAAAAAATAAAATAAATATTTTAAGAATTATTTAGTTTATGAAAAAAAAATTCAATTATATTATTGTCATCCTTGTTATGGTGGTGTTTTTTATTATCTCTTTTATAACTAACATAATTGGCCCCGTTATTCCAGAATTTATAAGACTATTTGATTTAAGTTTATTATTAGCCTCTTTTTTGCCATTATCCTTCTTTTTTGCTTATGGTGTTTTTTCAATACCTGCAGGTTTAAATATGGAAAAATATGGAGGAAAGAGAATGATTATTTTTGGATTTTTAATATCCTTATTTGGAGCTCTTTCCATTTCATTTTTCCCTAGTTATTATAGTTTAATTATTTCTTTTTTTTTGATAGGAACAGGGATGGCAATTTTACAAGTTGTTATAAACCCTTTACTAAGAGTTGCTGTTAGTGGAGAAAATTTTGCTTTTTATTCAATTTTGGCTCAATTGGTTTTTGGATTTGCATCATTTCTAAGTCCAAAATTTTATTCTTATATTCTTCAAAACAAATCGACATTTGGTATAAATAGTATTATAGAAATGCCTTGGCTTTCTGTTTATTGGTTATTTGTTATTGTTTCAATAGTAACTATTATCATCATTTATTTTCTCAGATTTCCATTAATAGAATTAAAATCAGATGAGAAATATAGTGATTTGGGATCGTTAAATTATTTTTTAAATAAAAGAACTACGTATTTATATTTTTTTGGAATATTCGCATATGTTGGAGTTGAACAGGGAATAAATAATTGGTCTTCAGAATTTTTTAATCAGTATCACAATTTAGATCCAAATGTAGTTGGTGTACAGGTTATATCAAGTTATTGGGGTAACCTAACTATTGGAACTGTAGTAAGTTTATTTTTAATCAAGTTTTTTAGTAGTCGTTTCCTACTTAAAATATATGCTATTTCATCATCCGTTTTGATATTAACTGCTTTATTTTCTAGTGCTGAATATTCAATTTTTTCTTTTAAATTAATTGGTTTTACAATTTCAGGAATATGGTCAGTAATGATAGCATTAGGATTAAATTCAATAAAAGAACATCATGGTATGTTTTCTGGAATATTGATATCAGGTATTGTAGGTGGAGCAATTTTTCCTTTTTTGATAGCTTTAATAGGAGAATTTATGGGTCTTAAAATAGGTATGCTTATAATCTTTTTAGGTCTAATTTATATACTTTTTGTTGGCTTTGTAGCAAAACCACTAGTTTCAAATAAGACCATTGAAATGAAAAGTAAATAAATTGATATTATTGCTCTTGCAAGAGTTATTTAATAAAATTACTTTTACTTTTTTTAACATGGTCCCGTAGCTCAGCTGGATAGAGCAACTGCCTTCTAAGCAGTAGGTCATAGGTTCGAATCCTATCGGGATCACCAAATTTCTTTTGGAATTACTAAATATTATAAAATCATTTTTTTTAGAATAGTTTGCCTTAATTGATTAAAAAAAATAATAATTTACACATCATTAGATTACATAATTTTATGTTTAATTAATTTTTAATTTTTAATTTTTATGAAAAAAATATTTTTACTTTTTTTAATTTCAGTTTTCTCATTTAATTTTTATGCTAGCGCTCAAAAAAGTGTTGTTAAGTTTAATCCTGTTAGTTTAATATTTGGTGTGGGGAAAGTTACGTACGAGAATGTTCTCAATGAAGGTTCATCAGTAGAACTATCTCTTACCTATTCAAGTTTAGATGTAGGTGTTTTTGGAAAATCAACAGGTCTTGGAGGTCAAGGAAAGTATAAGATATACTTTGCAGATGAAGCTCCAGATGGTTGGTATGTAGCACCAGCTGTTAGCTATAGTAGTACAAAATACTCCAATGATGATTTAGGATTGGGTGATATGGAATATGGTATAAGTGTATTTAGTGTCGCAGCTTTGATTGGTCATCAGTGGGTTTTTGGTAATGGCGGTGGCTTTACAATTGATATAAATTCTGGAATAGGTTATAATAATGCTAAAATTGAAGGAGAGGCTCTTTGGTCTGGTGATGGAGTTGGATATAAAGGAAATATATCATTTGGTTGGGCATTCTAATTAGAATAAAATATTAAAGCTTAATAGGTTTGATATTATTTTATAATGACTTATAACAATCAATTAATTTATATCAGCATTAGCAATAAAAAATTTGTTATTAATTGTCATTGTAAATAAAGTCTCAGAAACGTCTGGTATCCAATTTGTAGAGTCTCTATAATCTTTAGTTAGAGTAAAAGTTGTATCAATTATATATAGTGTATCAACTTCTCTTGCACCATTTGTAAAGTGCCATTTGTATTCATTGAAATATTGTTTGCTTGGTTTTCCCATACTATCGAATGTATAATATTTTTTTTTATTTTTTGATTTAATTAAAGTTGAATCACTAAAAGAATATGTTGAAGATTTAAACATAATAGGTAAATCATAATCTGATTCATTAATAATAGTATGTTCATAATATATCCATGATTCGCATCCAAAAAGTCCAATTAATAAAAACAGATATCGAATTTTCATTACTTTAGATTAAATGGTTTTTATTTATTTAATAATTTTTGGAATAAGATAGCATTTGAGAAGAAAAACTTTTTGGTTGCTGAACCTTAATATCTATAATATTTCCGGCATTATCTTTTACTGGAATTAGTTCTGGATTAATAAATCCACTATAAGGTGCAGATGTAAATTTGCTGTTTCTTTCTAGAACTTCTTTATGCAATTCTTGATCTACTTTTACTCCATAATTTTCTATCAAATTTTTTCCGGCTTCATAATCACCTTCAGATTTTATTCTCTGTATTTCTCTAAGTAAATCACCAAATAAAACTCTTAGTTTTTTATAATTATTAATAACATAATATGTTTTGTTATCTTTTGTAATTTTTTCTATAACATTATCATTTAAGCCTTTTTCATATGCCCATGCAGAAACAAGTTGACGGTTTCTCATGTGGGATTCTTCAATGTCATTTCCAAGCTTTATTCTAATTAGTTGTGTGATAAGACCATTTCTGATATAACCATCGTAGCTTGCTCTTCCCATATCTTCGGCAGATGGAGAAATTCCAATTTCAACTAATTTTTTATCTGGAAGATAATAAAGTCCAACCAAGTCAGCACGGCCTTCTTCTAGTGCAGATGCATAACTTTTTAGAGTTTCTTTTGGCGTTCCCACACCCTCGTTGATTAGACCACTCGCATGACCTATTACTTCATGTAGAGCTGTATGTAAATTATCAGCTTGCTCACCATATTTTTTTTCTAGCTCTATCTCTTTATCTGAATAAGCAAACTCATCTAGTCTACCACTACTACCAGAATTTCCATAGGCATAGAGTATATTCCCAAGAGAAATTGATTTAGATCCATGTTCTACCCTAATCCAGTTGGCATTTGGTAGGTTAATTCCAATTGGAGTGGATGGAGATGAATCTCCAGCTTCTCCAGCAACATTAACTGTATTGTATGAAATTCCAACAACATTATCTTTTTTGTGTTCATTCATAATAGAGGAGTTATCTTCAAACCACTGTGCGTTCTCAGATAAGGCAGTCATTTTATTGCTCATTTCAAAATCTTTTATTTGTACTACCGACTCGTATGAACCTCTATACCCTTTAGGATCATTATATACTTCTATAAAACCATTTATGTAGTCTACATCACCTTCTGTAGTCTCTACCCATGCGACGTTATAATCATCCCATACTTCTAAATCTCCAGTTTCATAATATTTAATTAATAGTTCAAAGGCATGTTTTTGTTTTTCATTTTCAGCAACTTTTTTAGCTTTTGTTAACCAGTACATAATATTTTTTATTTCTTTACTATACATACCTCCCAATTTCCATATTTTTTCCACAATCTTACCATTCTCTCTTACTAACTTAGAATTTAATCCTAATGATATTGGTTTTTTGGAATTTGGAACTTTTATTTTACTGTAGAAATCGTCTACATCAGCCTCTGTAATATCTGTACCATAGAAGTTTACCGCCGAACCTTTAACAAGTCCTTTACTGGCATCTAGATTAACTTTTTTTATGTCTTTTGTATTAAAAATTACTTCAAAAGATTCATTTTCTAAATTAGTATTTGTTTCTGAAAGTAATTCTTTAAGATAATTGGCTGAAAATCCTGGTTTGAATTTGTCATTTGAGTAGTGGTGGTGAATACCATTTGAAAACCAGATTCGTTTAAGATAGATTTCAAATTTTTTCCACTCATCAGATGATTTGTTTCCATTATAGTTGCTATAAATATTTTCTAATGCTTTTCTAATTTTTAAGTTATGTCTATAGTTTTGATCGTACATAATATCTCTTCCCGCAAGCCCAGCTTGAGATAAATAATAAACAAGTTTTTTTTGATCGAAACTAAGCTCATCAAATCCTGGTATTTGATAACGTAAAATTTTAAGGTCTGCAAATTGCTCTGAGAAATAGGAAAATTTATTTTCATTTTCATTTTCAGATAAATTTGTACATGAAAGAAGTGAAAAAATAAAAAAAAGAAGAATTAATATTTTTGTTGTTCTTATAGTTTGCATTGTTTACATTTATTTTTTGTAACGTTAAACCAAATATAAAATTTTTAATTATGAAAAAACTTATAATCATACTATTGATTTCTATGTGGAGCTCCGATCTTCTGGCCCAAAGAGATTATGAATCACCGGGTGCTAAAGCAATAGTTAGAACACATAAAAATTTTGCTATTATACCTTTCAAATTTGTTATAACAGCAAAGAAACCAAAAAAAATGACTCAAGAGGAATTTGAAAAAAATACTGAAAATGCAGAAAGAGATGGTAGAACATCGTGTCAGTCAGCTTTTGCAGCTAGAATTCTTAAAAAAATGTCAAAAGGTAAAATAGCTGCTCAGTTACAGCCTGTTGCGAGGACTAATGCATTATTAAGTAGAGCTGAAATTTCTCAAACTGCTGGTGATGTCGACACTTATTTACCAGAAGAATTATGTGAAATTCTTGGAGTAGATGCAGTTATTATTGGTAGTGTTGAATCAGCTAAGCTATTGTCAACAGGTCTTGCTGTCGGATTGAAGGTTGCAAGTAAATTTATTCCTGGACTTGGTAAAATATCTTCTGGAAAATCAAGTGCCGACTTAGCTTTATATGATACAGAAGGACAATTATTATGGAATTGGGGTACTAGAGAGCTTAAGACAAATGATATTGGTTCTAATACAGATGATCTTATAGATTATTTGATGAAAAGGGCTACGAAGAAATTTCCTTATTTTCAAAAAGTAAAATAATTTCTTTTGTTTAGGTGCTTTAGATAAATTATCGTATGCTTAAAGCTAAATTTTTGTATTTTTTTAGATAATTTTATTTAGTAGGAGATGATTTTTGATCTTCTGATAGAGTCTTCTTGAATAGTATTCCAGTTTTTACCTTCATAAATTCCTTTAGATTCCCAGTCACCATAGATTGGATTTGGTAATAAAATAAAATTATTTCCAAAATGATGTTTTAGACTATCAGTCAAATGATTTCTTTCTTTAGTTTTTTTGTTGTCATAAATTTCTGAAAAATCAGTAAGATTATCTCCTAGTAGCATTATTATTTTATGAGAGTTATTAACCATGGTTCTTCTACTTTTTTTACTGCTAACTTCTTTTCTCAGTAGGATATGGTTATTATCAGCATTTGGAAATCCTAATTTTTTTAAATTATTTTTTGTCTCTAGTAGTTGCTCATTATATCTGTTTGAAATATAAAAGATTTCGATCCCTTTTTTGTTTGCATAAGATAAAAATTCTAATACTCCAGGAACTGGTTTTGCAATTTCTAACTTTCCCCATTCTATCCAAGAAGATTTTTCATATCTAGTATCTGACTCAATTAGCTTGACATCGTATGGACTGTTATCTAAAACTGTCTCATCTATGTCTGCTATAATTGCAAAGGGTTTATCAGCTTTTTGATTTTCTAAAATATCATCAAGTCTTAGTTTAGCAAAATTGAATGCTTGATAGCATAATGCTTTATACTCAGCTGCATTTTGTTGCCATAACATAGACTGAATTTTATGTTCATTTATGGGCACATTATTTGTTTTATTCTTGCAAGAAATAGTTATAAACAAGAAGAGTAAGGATATGTATATAGTATATTTTTTCATTTAGTTTAAAGATAATTCAATTTGTGTTTTTAATTTTTCAATTTCACCTTTCCAATTAGTTACATTAATTTCAGCATTTCCAAATTTATCATTAGCTTCTTTTACAGCATCTTCAATTTGATTAGACCATTGAGATAAAAGATTATTAATATTACTCATATTAAAGTGTTGTTCTTTAAATACATTGTCAAGACTATCATATCTATTCTTATAAGTGATGAAGCTACCTATTATTTTGTCACATGCGGCAGATTTTTGTTTTATTAAAAATAGCCCATGTCGAAATCCATTGCAATTGGCAGTGGTTTCATACCAGTCATCTTTGATAGGAGTTACAGGGTTCACGTCAGTAATTAAATTTTCAAAAGCATTATCAAGATCCCATGGAATAAGTTGAATTTCTTCATTTAATTCACTTTCATACCAATAATAGTTATGACTGGAATAATAATTTCCATCATCTTGATACCAATGTAAAAACCCATCGTCATTTGCAATTCTTCTGTCAACAACCATGTTCTTTAAAAATTGATCTATATCCATCCAGTTATCTACAATTTGATGAATATTATTACCACTTGCATTTTGAACTTCGGTTCCAAATTTTATGATTTTAGAAACATCTGCTGTTTCTTCATTAGTCTTTAGACCATCTATAAAATAGTTTTCACTATTTACTGTTCCATTGCTATTAATTGGCCAGACTTCTTTATAGAGATTTCCATCACCATTTTCAAAGTGTTTGTCAGTGAATGGCCCATCAATATTTTCAGTATTTGCAAATATCCCATTGAATTCTCCATTTATATATAATACTGCATGAGTTGATCTTGCTGTAGGAACACCAAATTTTCTAAACATCCAGTAGCCAAGTCTTTCATGCATTTTTGATGGATCTAAATTTTGAGAATGAAATTGAAGTTTTTTAAGACCATAAAAAGTTTTGTCATCTCTCCAATTAATTTTTATTTTTATTGAAAGTTTTGGGCAGGTTTTGTAGCCACTTGGATTTGTCCAGTCATCATTAGAGAGACATCCTACCCAAGCACCAATAGATCCTTTATATCTTACGCCAATATTATTGATTACTTTATTTTCAAAAACTAAAGACCCTTCAACATAATTTTCTGCAGCAGGATCACTGTTAATTTTTTCAAGATTTTCATCATTTAAATATAAATCAAATCTGTGTAGCTTATTTTGATCATAAATATAATCTGATGAATGGTTATTACTTGAAATGTATTCTTCAAAAGTGTCTAAAATGTTATCTATTTCATTTACTGATAGAAGATCATCTTCATTACATGAAAAGAAAAAAAGTATAGAAAGTAGTATACAGAATTTTGATTTTTTCATTTTAAAATTTAACTGTAATAAAGATAAAAAAACAATTATAACGTACCAACTGATCTTATGTTGTTACCTTTTCTTTCAGTTAGATTATCGCCTAGATCTCTTCTAGCTTTTTCAACTAATTCCTCTATTTCTTTAACTATTTCTGGGTATAAATCAATTACATTATATTCCTCTCCAGGGTCACGTCTCAAATTATATAATTCAAGTCCAGTTTGAATGCTATTGTATTTTCCTGGATGGCCATCATTTCCAGGAAGAACACCCTTATACGATCTGGATTTATGAGGTAATACTAGTTTCCAATTATCTTTTCTAACAGCTTCAAGATTATTATTTCCATAGTAGTATAAGAAATGATCTCTAGGATTATCATCTTTTCCTTCTAAAAGACTTAAAATGTTAATTCCATCAATGGTGTGTTTAGGTAAATTTCCATTTACAATATGGGTTATTGTTGGAAGTAAGTCTATGGTAGATGCAATTTGATTTACAATTTTTCCTTTTGGAATTACATTTGGCCACATCATTGCAGTTGGAACTCTTTGTCCTCCCTCAAAACTTGTACCCTTGCCTTCTCTAAGTCCTCCTGTAGATCCAGCATGATTACCAAAATTTAACCATGGTCCATTATCAGTTGTAAAAACTAAAAGTGTGTTTTTATCAATGTTATTTTTTTTAAGAGCATTCATTATTTCTCCAACAGACCAATCAATTTCCATCATAAGATCACCATAGAGACCTTGTTTGCTTTTTCCATTAAATTTATTAGAAACAGCTATTGGTACATGAGGCATAGAATGGGGGAGGTATAGGAAAAAAGGATTGTTTTTATTTTTGTTTATAAACTCAACTGATTTTTCTGTGTATAGAGTTGTAAGTGTTGATTGGTCTTCTAGTGTTCTTATCTCTTTAATTTTTTCTAAATCTTGAATTAAGGGCAGTTGAGGATAACTTTTTTTTCTCCAGTCAGATGTATCGGGTATTTGGTTACCATCAAAATCTACTGGCCACATATCATTAGAGTAAGGTATTCCTAGGTATGTGTCAAATCCATGATTAGTAGGTAAGAATTTTTTATGGTGGCCGAGATGCCACTTTCCAAAAATTGCTGTAGCGTATCCTTTTTCTTTGACAATTTCAGCAATTGTTTTTTCATTTTTATGTATTCCTATATTAGAGTATGGCATTAAAGCACCACTTATTCCTATTCTATTTGGGTACGTCCCCGTTAATAAGCCAGCTCTAGAAGCGCTACATACAGCCTGTGCAGAGTAGAAGTTGGTAAAGAGCATACCATTATTGACAAGTTTATCAAGGTTAGGGGTTTTATAATTTATGGCGCCAAAATTAGAAATGTCACCGTATCCCATATCATCCATAAAAATGATTACTATGTTGGGAGTGCTGGAATTTTCTTTTTCTGAGCAAGAAAAAAGAAGTAGAGAAAGAAGGGTTAGATATATAATAAAATTTTTCATTTTTTTTTGTTTTAAAGTCTAATAAAATTAGGAGTAGAACTCTTTGAGTTTCTCACCAAAAATTTTTACGTCTTCAATTCTTCCAGTGCTTATCCTACACCAGTCATAGTATGGTGGAAATGGTCTTCCAACAAGGATGCCTTTTTCTTTCATATATTTCCCAAATTTGTCTATATGTACTCCAGTCTTGAAGAAGACAAAGTTTGTATGTGATTTTCTGTACTCAAGATTAAGCTCTTCAAAGAGTTTATAGAAATAATTTAGTGCGTCTTTATTTTTATTCAAACTGTACTTGAAAAAATCCGTTTCATCATATGCTGCCATGGCCGCATGTGTTGCAAGCATATTAGTTCCTGCCATAGTGCATTTTTTAATGCTCGCTATTCTCTCTGGATTTGAAATGATATATCCTATTCTAACACCTGCAAGTCCGTATATCTTAGAGAAAGTTCTTGACACAATGATGTTATGACCTTTTTTTACAAGTTTTGTCATAGTTGGGTAACCGTCTAGTATTGAATAATCATAATATGCTTCATCTACAAAGACACATGTTTGCTTTGAAGTAGATACACAAAAATCTTCAAGTTCAGTAGATCCGACCATTGTTCCTGTAGGATTATTAGGGTTACAAATAAATACCATGCTCGTATTTTTAGATGTTCTCCTTGAAATTTCATTTAGGTCATACCTTTGATTTCTATCTAGTGGCACCCAATTTATATCACATCCAAAATCTTTAGCATATGTTAGTAGTGCTAGGTATGTTGGTTTACAAGCGATAATTTCTTTTTGTTCCATCCCAAAATATCTTCCTGTTGCCCTGAGAGCTTCGTTTGATCCACCGGTCACTAATACCATATCAGGAGATATCCCCTCTTTTTTTGCAATCATTGCTTCAAGCTCAGCAACTCGTGAGTAAGGATATCTACACGCCTCATCGAAAGCATCTATAATAGCATTTCTTACTTTGGGTGATGGCCCGTAAGGGTTTTCATTTGAACTTAATTTTATGGGGGAGTTTTTGTCTGTGTTTTTTAGTATAGTTTTTTCAAGGGGTTTAGTAAAACCAGTAAGAGGGAGTGATATACTTGATACTCCTAGAAGTTTTATTAAATTTCTTCTGCTTATTTGATTATTCATAATTATAAAATTTATACATTTAAATATTAACTCAATTTTCTGACAATTTTAAATATAGTAAAATATTATGGAAACCAAATTTATCAATAGATTATATTATCTAATTTTCTTCTTTTTCTTTTCTTACATTTCATTTTCTCAATCCTCAAAAAAATTAGAGCCTATAGATGTTTTTAGCTTAGAATATGTATCGGATCCACACATTTCTCCTGATGGAAAAAAAATTTTATATGTGAGGAATTTTAAGGATATTATGACCGATAAAAATTTCTCTAATTTATGGATGATAAATTTTAATGGAACAAATAATACTCCTATAACCACGGGTAATAAAAATGATTTTTCTCCTATTTGGTCGAATTCAGGAAAAAATTTTATATACAAATCGGATTCTGATGGTTCTGTTCAATTATATATCTATAGACTTGATCAGGGGTCTATTCAAAAGCTTACTAATATGCAAAGTTCTATTGGATCCGTGGATTGGTCTGATGATGACAAATATCTTGCCTTTAACTCTTTTGTTAAAGAGTCTGAAAATAATTTAATTAAAATGCCTGAAAAACCTGAAGGTGCTAAATGGAATGAACCACCAATTGAGATAGATGATATAAATTATAGGAATGATGGAAGTGGATATACTAAGCAGGGAAATTCTCAAATTTTTACTTTACCAGTTGAAGGTGGTACTCCAAGGCAGGTAACTTTTTTGGATAAAGATGTTGGTTCACCAAAGTGGCTCAGTAATAATGAGTTATTATTTTCTGCAAACCTTCATGAGAATTCAGATTTGGAGCCTAATAATTCTGAGATATATCTTTTAAACCTTGAAACAGAAGAAGTTAGTGCTCTAACAAGTAGACTTGGTCCCGATTCTCAACCCAAGGTTTCACCAGATAATGCTAGCATAGCATATTTAGGTTTTGATGATAAGTATTTAGGATATCAGCAAAATAGCCTGTATGTTATGAGTAGAGATGGGAAAGATATAAAAAATATTTCTGGAGATTTTGATAGAAATATAGGTAATATCAATTGGTCAGAAGATGGTAAGGGTTTGTTCTTTCAGTACGATGACAAGGGAATGACAAATCTTGCCTACATGTCACTCTCTGGAAAAGTTAAAGATATAGTAGATGAAATTGGAGGGTTGTCATTAGGTAGACCATATAGTGGAGGAACGTATAGTATATCAAAAAATGGGAATTATGCTTTCACATATGGTAATGTTTATAATCCTTCAGATTTGGCGGTAGGATATAATGGATCAAAAAATAGACTTACTGAATTAAATAAAGATTTATTTGATTATAAAGAGCTTGGTAAAGTAGAAGAGGTTTGGTATGAGTCTTCCTATGATGGAAGAAAAATACAAGGATGGCTTGTTAAACCACCAAATTTTGATTCTAAGAAAAAGTATCCATTAGTTCTAGAAATTCATGGTGGACCATTTGCAAATTATGGATTTAGATTTTCAGCAGAAGTTCAGTTATATGCAAGTAAAGGATATGTGGTGTTATATATAAACCCAAGAGGTAGTACTAGTTATGGTAAAGAATTTGGAAATTTGATACATCATAATTATCCAAGTCAAGATTATGATGATTTAATGTCTGGGGTAGATTATGTGCTTGAAAGAGACTATATAGAT
>Ga0105349_10000290_pt1 | contig 19076 bp, 15 predicted proteins | sample EN1Hudseemescosm_FD_83661 | JGI IMG/M metagenome (GOLD analysis project Ga0105349, IMG submission 83661) | Methane-oxidizing microbial communities from mesocosms in the Hudson Canyon - EN1B Hudson Canyon | ecosystem: Environmental > Aquatic > Marine > Cold seeps | place: Hudson Canyon...
TATGGAGAGAATAAATGGAGTGCTTATAGACGTGCTGACTTATATATATTGCCTTCTTTTTCAGAAAACTTTGGGATGACAGTTGCTGAGTCACTATCAGTTGGCACTCCTGTACTAACCACTAAAGGTACACCATGGAGTAGCTTGGTAAATAAAGGGGCTGGTTTCTGGGTGGATAATGACATAGAGTCTTTAATTTTCTATTTACGCGAAGCGTTGCAAGATGTTTTAAAATTAAGAGGAATGGGTATAAACGGAAAAAAATGGATGACCCAAGACTTTGCATGGCATGTGATAGCCCAAGACATGGCCGATTTTTATGCTTGGAAAGTGCGGGGTAATCTAGAAAAACCTGAGTGTGTAATTTTGAATTAGGAATGTACACTATGTCTTTAACACTACAAATTAAATTAAATTAAATCTAATGTTTCTATCTCAAATATTTAAGTTGGTTTTCAGTAAGGGACCTATGATTATAGGTGTTTTTTTTGTTACTTTTTTTTTGGTAAGTGGGTCAAATATTTTAGAAAAAAAATATCTACTTGAAAAGCAAGTCGTTAGAGGACGTAATTATTCTGGTGAATTTACTATTCCTTCTATGAAAGTATTTGTGTCTGTAGTAAATAGCCAGCAATTTAAAGCAAAACTTAATACCGGTGACGTTAGGACTAATGTGAATGATTATCCCAAAAGGGGCGTTATTGTTTCTTTTAAAGGTAGCTCTCCAGAGGGTATTATTGCGGCATCGAAATTATGGTTAAATGCAGTAAATAAAATTGAAGATAAGCAAAGGATAGAATCTTATCAAAAACATGCTAGTCGAATTAAATTTTTGGAAGAAGAAATTGAATTTTTAGAAAATCATGAGACAAAGTTCTCATCTGCTAATACATTAAGTGACATTGCTCTTCTCAATATATTGAATGATAACAGAGAAGTTGATTTATGGAAAAAATTGTCTAGTGCTAAAGAAAAATTAGACAAGCTCCGTTTTGAAAAGCCTTTCATACCAACTAAATATTTTTTAGAAACAAGTGATAGACTGGAACATTATTACCCAAATAAGGCGGTATATATTGGTATTTCTTTGATATCAGTGACGTGTTATATTATTTTTCTACTGGGTTTTAGTTATCGAAGGAATCAGTAGAGCATGGAAGATATTGATAATGTAGTTGCCCCAGTTAGTGTTGTTATGATTTCATTAAATGAATCTCATAATATGAACGATGTATGTCTGAATTTGAAAGGGTGGGCAAAACATATCTTTTTAGTCGATAGTTTTAGTAGTGATGACACTATCGAAATTGCCTTGAGCCATGGAGTTCATGTTGTTCAGAATGAATTTTTAGGCTTTGGTAATCAATGGAATTTCGCCTTGGAAAATTTGGATATTAACACGCCCTGGGCTATGAAAATTGATCCAGACGAAAGGTTGTCTGATGAGTTAAAGGTGAACTTAAGAAAGGCAATGTTGAGTGGTAATAGTGATGCGTTTTCATTAGATAGACGGTTATGGTTTATGGATAGGCCGTTACCTATTCATCAGAATATTGTCCGAGTTTGGCGCACGGGGAAGTGTAAGTTTAGTGATGTATCTGTTAATGAATATCCTATAATAGATGGTAGTATTTCGAAAGTTAGTGGGAATTTAGAGCATTTCGATAGTCCAAATCTAGAGCATTGGCTAGCAAAACAAAATAAATATACGACACTTGAAGCTGTTATTGCATTTGAACAAGGAAAATTGTCAGATGAGCCTATTTTATTGGGTACAACTTTGCAAAGAAGAATGTGGCTTAAGAAGAACTTTTACAAGCTCCCGTTCAGATATCTTATTTTGTTTTTTTATTATTGGATATTTTGTGGCGTGTGGAGGGCTGGATCAGTTGGTTATATGTGGTCTAGGTTGCGAACAGATGTTATGAGGTTGGTTGAATATAAAAGAAAAGAAATGGAAATCAAAGAAAAGAAATACAAATAACAAATTTAATTTATGATTAATCATAATTATTGTCCAGTATGCGACTTAAGTATAGTTGAGTGGAAAAGAAAACTTATTGCTGATCAAGAGTATAAAATTGATATGTGTAATGGTTGTGGATATGCTTTTGTTAACCCTAGGCCAACATTAAAGTTCCTTTCTGAATACTATGCTAATTTTCATATTTCTGATGAAGATATACAGGTAGGTGAAAAGGGTGATAAATATGCCTATTCTGTTGTTGATGCAATACGAATAGTTAAAAAGATTTCAGAATTAACGAATAATATCGGTGATCTTAATTTTTTAGATGTTGGTTGTGGGCATGGCCTTGTGACAAGAGAGGCAATATATAGTAGGTTTCATGTTACAGCATTAGAATTATCTGATATTGAAAGAGGTGTCGCATATAAGCTTACTGAGCTAATGCCGATTAATTCTAGTTTTGAAGATTATAGTTGTGATTCTGACTCCTTAGATGTCATCAACTTAAGTCAGATTTTAGAGCACGTTGTTGATATTAATTTATGGGCATCAAAATCACATCGGTGTCTAAAAAAAGGGGGGGTATTGGCTATAGCATTACCAAATTTTAACAGTTTCCTTAGATATTTATTAGGAGAGGCTGACCCATATATATGCCCCCCAGTTCATTTAAATTTTTTTAATAATAAAAACCTAATAAAGCTTTTAGATAGTCATGGTTTTGATATTGAACATGTTGAGTTTGTATCAAGAATTCCAGATGAAGCATTATTAAAAAGAATTCCAAAATTTCTACTTTTTACGTTGCCTGTTATAAAAATAGCGATAGCAACTATATTTAAGATATTCGATATATTGCATATTGGCATAATGATTAATATTTATGCTAGGAAAAGATAAATGTGCGGGATTATAGGTATATTTGGTGATGACCCGGATGTTGTTAAAAAGGCAAGCCTTCTCTTAGAGCATCGCGGTCCTGACGACCATGGGTTGTTTGTGGATAAGTTTTTCGGAATTGGCTTGGGCCATACACGATTATCTATACTCGATACTTCATCACACGGCCATCAACCTATGTTGAGTAAGGATGGCAAGGTGGTGCTCGTTTTTAATGGGGAGATTTATAATTTTCGTGAATTACGAGATACTTTAAAGGAAAAAAATTATAAGTTCGATGGGGAGTCAGATAGTGAGGTATTGTTATGCCTATATTTACTAGAAGGTAAAGATTTCTTATCCAAACTTAATGGTATTTTTGCCCTTGCTATTTGGGATTCTAGGGACAAATCTTTATTTATTGCAAGGGATGGCTTAGGTGTTAAGCCGTTGTATTATGCTGCTAGTAACAACTCTTTTTCTTTCTCAAGTGAAATTAAGGCATTGTTGCAGTTATCTAGTATAGAAAAAAAAATAGATGAAGAATCCATCAACCGGTACCTTAGCTTTTTATGGTGTCCAGGAAAGGGAACACCAATAAAATCAGTTTGTAAGTTATTGCCCGGTGAGGCCATGATTATTAAGGATGGCATTGTCAAGAACAGATGGATTTGGTACCAGTTGCCAGTTTTTACAGGGATTTTGCCAGATCTTTGTAAAAAGAAATCACTTTCTGGTGTGACTGAATATTTAAGACAAGCAGTTCATCGTCAAATGGTGTCTGATGTCCCATTAGGTGCTTTTCTTTCTGGTGGGTTAGATTCTAGTTCAATTGTTGCTTTTGCTAGAGAAATGAACCCAGATCTAAGATGCTTTACTATTGATATTATAGGTAAGCAAGATAAAGGTGTTATTAATGACCTTCCTTATGCCCAGAAAGTTGCAAAACATTTGAATGTTCCTTTGGAGGTTGTCTCAGTTGACTCAAACAAAATAGCGCAAAATCTTGAGTATATGGTAGCTCAGCTTGATGAACCTTTGGCAGATCCGGCGGCACTTAATGTTTTTTATATTAGTCAATTAGCAAGAAAGCAAGGCATTAAAGTACTTCTCTCAGGGGTTGGAGGAGATGATTTGTTTACAGGATATAGGCGCCATCATGCACTTCAGTTGCAAAAATATTGGAGTTGGATTCCCCAAGGTATACGCGTAGGCATCGAAAGAGAGGCAAAAAAGTTATCCGTTTCAAATCCTTTTCAAAGAAAATTAACTAAGTTTCTGAATGGAGCAGGATTAGAAGGTATTGACAGGCTTGTTAACTATTTTCGTTGGGCAGATGATTCTTTATTACGAACATTATATTCTAAAGAATTTATTGACAATTTAGGGCAGAGTTCTGCAGAAGATCCAATGGTTGATTTTATTATGCCTATTATTCATAACAGGACACCATTAGAGCAAATGCTTGCTTTGGAACAAAGATTCTTTCTTGCGGATCATAATTTAAATTACACAGATAAGATGTCAATGGCTGCTGGTGTTGAAGTAAGGGTCCCTTTCTTAGATATTGATTTGGTGAACTTTTCTGCTCGTATTCCAAATAAGTACAAACAAAAAGGCAGTACAGGAAAATGGGTGCTAAAGAAGGCAATGGAACCCTATTTGCCTAAAGAAGTGATATACCGGCCTAAAACAGGTTTTGGTGTGCCATTAAGAAGATGGATGCAGTATGAACTAAGAGAAATGCTCGGTGATTTGTTGTCAGCAGAGAGCTTACAGCGACGCGGACTGTTTGAACCTACTGCCGTCCAAGGACTGATTGCCGTTAATGATAGTGGTAAGGTGGATGCAAGTTATACCTTATTGTCGTTATTGTGTATTGAAATTTGGTGCCGGACTTACTTGGATTGATACGGGGTATTGGGGTGTAAAAGAGTAACGAAAAATAAGAAGCACACGATTTGTGGAAGGCCGTTTCCTGTCGCGAGAGTTTGTACCTTATGGGTAAGACAAAGTTGCTTACGTGTTGTAAGAAAAGGCTTTAATGTACTTGACGCGGGCGTTGGACCATATATTTCTAGAGTGTATCGCATCACATCACAGCCCGAGTATCCCTAAAGCCATCGACGAAGTCTGACGATTTCTAAAACACGGAGAGGGTTACAAGTTTAAAAGTTGGAGTTGAAGGGCTCTTGCGTGTTGTATTGCTTGAGTTGTACTTAAAATGGTGTTGATAAATTTTTCGAAAATAATATTACAGTACCGATCGGATACATAGTTACCTAGGGAGATACTTATGAGGAAAAGTTCGTGAAAAAAGTACTCGTTGTTTTTGGAACCCGTCCAGAAGCGATTAAGATGGCGCCGGTTATTTTGGAGTTAAAAAAATCGTTAGATATTTGCGTTTGTGTAACTGCGCAGCATCGAGAGATGTTAGATCAGGTGCTTGATTTATTCGATATTTCACCTGATTATGATTTGGATATTATGAAGCCAGGGCAAGATCTATTTGACGTGACTACTCATGTTTTACAGGGTATGAGGGAGGTGTTGATAAAAGAGAACCCTGATATGGTTTTGGTGCATGGAGATACGACAACCTCGATGGTCACATCATTGGCCGCGTTTTATTTGCAAATTCCTGTTGGCCATGTTGAGGCAGGACTTCGTACTTTTGATCTTGACTCACCTTTTCCGGAAGAGCTTAACAGACAGGTTACAGGGCGGATTGCGAGTTATCATTTTTCACCAACGGAACAAGCCAGAAATAATTTACTAGCTGAGGGTGTCGCCGATGAGAAGATTGCTGTGGTTGGAAATACGGTGATTGATGCCTTACTGTCAGTTATTGAAAAATCACGGACAATTCCTTATGAGAATGAATTAATGGAGCAACTCCCTTTTTTGGCTCAGACCAGTTATAAAATGGTGCTTGTGACAGGGCACCGTCGTGAGAATTTTGGAGTAGGTTTTGAAGAGATTTGTCAGGCATTAGTGGATTTGGCTAGTGTGCATACTGATGTTCATCTAGTTTATGCAGTACATCTTAATCCTAATGTTCGGGAGCCAGTTAATCGCATATTATCCAATATTGAAAATATTCATCTCATTGAGCCACAGTCATATCTATCCTTTGTGAAGTTAATGGATGCTTCTTTTCTTATTTTGACCGATAGTGGTGGTATACAAGAGGAGGCACCTAGTCTAGGTAAGCCGGTTCTTGTTATGCGTAATACAACTGAACGACCAGAGGCCGTAGAGGCAGGAACAGCTATTTTAGTCGGTGCGAATAAAAGCAATATTTTTGAGGGAGTTAATAAGTTTCTTACAAACGATGATGCATACGAAAATATGGCAAAAGCACATAATCCATATGGTGATGGTGCTGCTAGTAAAAGGATACGTCAAATTATTGAGGATATAAAACTTTGAATGTTTGTGTGTTAGGCTTGGGCTATATAGGTTTGCCGACAGCTGCTGTTTTGGCTTCTCGTGGACTCAATGTACTTGGTGTGGATTGTAATCAGAATGTTGTAGATATTGTTAATTCAGGACAGGTTCATATTGTAGAGCCAGAACTAAATACTTTGGTTGAAACAGCAGTAGGCTCTGGATACTTACGAGCAACGGTGACCCCTGAAACAGCAGATGTATTTATGATTGCTGTACCTACACCTTTCAAAGGAACTCATGAGCCTGATCTATCATATATTGAATCTGCAGCTAAGGCCATTGCACCTGTTTTACAAAAAGGGAACATGGTTATATTAGAGTCAACAGTGCCTGTTGGTGCAACAGAAAAGTTGATGGAATGGTTACAGTTAGATCGGCCTGATTTGGTGTTTCCAAGTAGCGATAAAGAGGACATAAGAGCTGAAATAACAATAGGACATTGTCCAGAGAGAGTATTGCCAGGTCATGTCGTGAGAGAGTTAGTCGAAAATGATCGAATTATTGGCGGTATGACTAAGATGTGTGCCGAACGCATTCGGGGTTTTTACAAATTATTTGTTCAGGGCGATTGTTTGCTTACAAATTGTCGAACTGCTGAGCTATGTAAATTGGTTGAAAATTCTTTTCGTGATGTAAATATTGCCTTTGCAAATGAGCTTTCTTTAATCGCTGATAAATTGGATGTTAATGTTTGGGAGTTAATCAAATTGGCCAATCATCATCCAAGAGTCAATGTTTTGCAACCGGGCCCTGGCGTGGGTGGGCATTGTATTGCAGTTGATCCTTGGTTTATTGTGGATTCAGCACCGAATGAATCAAAGCTTATTCATGCAGCTAGATTAGTAAATGATAGTAAGCCAGATTTTGTGTTAGAAAAAATTGAGCAGGCTGCTCTGGAAATTGACAAAGAAAAGGGAGGTGTTTCTATTGCATGCCTTGGATTGGCATTTAAACCTAATATTGATGATTTGCGTGAGAGTCCTGCTATGAATATTGCTAAAAGGATTGAGGGGCTAGGTTTTGCTAAGCAATTTTTGGTCGAGCCAAATATTAAAACAATGCCTGAAGTTTTTGATGTAAAAAGAACTGAATTGATTAACCTAGGAGAGGCAATGGCTAAAGTTGATATTGTAGTTTTATTGGTTGATCATACAGAGTTCAAAGAGATGGACTTAAGTCTGCTTTCTGGAAAGCAAGTGGTGGATACGCGTGGACTTTGGGCTAATTCATGAAAAGTACTTTTTAATTAATCGCTAGGTTTAGGCATGAACCTACATGTTCAATTTGCTAATGTAATTACACATGTTATAAAAAAGGGATAAAGGTTGAAACAAATTCTACAAAACATTTCAAATGGAGAGACTCAGTTAGTTGAAGTGCCTTGTCCCCAAGTGAACAATGGACAAATACTCATTTCAACAACTAAGTCTTTAGTGTCTGTTGGGACTGAACGGATGCTCATTGATTTTGGTAAGTCTGGTTGGGTTGAAAAAGCTTGCTCTCAGCCTGATAAAGTTAAAATGGTCTTGGGTAAAGTTAAGACAGATGGTTTGTTGACAACGATTGATACGGTCAAATCAAAATTAGATCAACCTATACCGCTTGGGTATTGCAATGTGGGCATTGTTCAAGACAGTGGTGGCACTGAGTTTAAAGTAAGCTCTAGAGTTGTATCAAATGGCAACCACGCAGAAATTGTACGTGTGTCTAAAAACTTGTGTGCAAATATTCCTGAGAATGTCGATGATGAAAGTGCAGCATTTACGGTACTGGCATCAATAGCGATGCAAGGGGTTAGGTTAGTTAATCCTTCATTAGGTGAAACCGTTGTTGTAACAGGCTTGGGTCTAATCGGTTTAATTACCGTGCAATTGTTAAAAGCCAATGGTTGCCGGGTGCTGGGTATTGATATAGATAGTTCCAAATGTGATCTCGCAAGACAGTTTGGTGCTGAAACAGTTGATCTCTCGAAAGGTGAAGACCCCATAGCTAAAGCGAATGCATTTTCACGTACACGAGGTGTTGATGCTGTAATTATTACAGCATCAACTAAAAGCAATGAGCCGGTGAGTCAAGCTGCCACGATGTGCCGTAAACGTGGTCGGGTTGTATTGGTTGGAGTGGTTGGGCTTGAACTTTCACGAGCAGATTTTTATGAAAAAGAGATTTCATTTCAAGTTTCTTGTTCGTATGGTCCGGGTCGTTATGATTCCAATTATGAAGAAAAAGGGCAGGATTATCCAATTGGTTTTGTTCGTTGGACTGAACAGCGAAATTTTGAAGCTGTATTAGATTTAATGTCATCAGGAGCGCTTGATATTATGCCACTTATTAGTCATAGGTTTGAAATTGAAGATGCACTTGAGGCCTATAAATGTCTTGATGACCGGTCATCATTAGGTGTTTTGTTAAGTTATAATAGTAATGCCTCTGAACTTTTATCGAATAAAATAATTCAGATCAAATCAGGAGGGGAATATAAACCGCATGATGCAGTGTGCGGTTTTTTGGGTGGCGGTAATTATGCATCACGCATGCTTATTCCGGCTTTTAAATCAGCAGGAGCCCAGTTAGATACTTTGCTCACAAGTAGTGGGGTAAATGCAATCCATCATGGCAAAAAGAATGGTTTTGCTAAGGCCTCTACTGATTATTTGCAGTTGTTAGAATCAGAAACAATTAATGCGGTCGTTATCGCTACCCAACATAATTTGCATGCAGAGCAAACAGTTGCCGCTTTGAATGCAGGTAAAAATGTTTTTGTTGAAAAACCTCTAGCATTAACGCATGCCGAGTTAGATTCAATAGAACAGGCTTACATTGCGCAAGAAGGTAAGTGTCGACTGATGGTGGGATATAACCGCCGTTTTGCCCCTCACATTGTTAAAATGAAGAACTTGCTGGCTAACGTAGAAGAGCCGAAGTCTTTTATTATGACTATGAATGCGGGAGTTATATCAGCAAATCACTGGACGCAAGACTCTCAAGTCGGTGGCGGCCGTATAATTGGAGAGGCGTGTCATTATATTGATTTAATGCGATTTTTAGTAGGCTCCGAAATTATTGGGTTCACGGCAACTTGTATGGGTGCGTCAGATAGTCTTGACATTACTGAAGATAAAGCATCCATTACATTAAAGTTTAAAGATGGTTCTTTCGGTACTATTCATTATTTGGCTAATGGGGGAAAGTATTTTGCTAAAGAGCGCATTGAAGTTTTTACTAATGACGCGGTATTACAATTAAATAATTTTAGGCAACTTATTGGTTATGGATGGCCTGGTTTTAAAAAATATAGCTTGAGGTCACAAAATAAAGGGCAGGATAATTGCACAAAGGCTTTTATTGGATCGATTAACAATGGTGAAGAATCTCCGATTAGTTTTGACGAACTTATGGAGGTCGCTCGAATATCGGTAGATATTGCCGAGTCATTACGAGCATTATAGGATGGTAAGGTACTATTGTCCCCTGCGATTTTTTTGTTTTTACTGATACCGGTGTTACGTTAGAGTTAGGATGTTGTTTCTCCTAAAACTGTAGGTTTCAGCTCATAAAATTGAAATCTTATTTATGAAAAATGAATCATTAAATGCTAAAGTTCTCAGGTTTTTTAATACGATCAGGTATTTAAAACCGCAACAAATTGCGTACAGAATTTTCTATAAATTTCGTAAGTTAACTATTCAACCCCAAAAGTCTTCTGGTTTAGCTGATTGGCAGCAGTCTTGGCACTCTTCGAGTTATTACAACTCTCCACTTATTTCTAAATGGCATTTTGATTTTTTAGGTGAAAAAGCCAGGCTTGTTGGCGACGATTGGAATGATAAATCTAAATCAAAGTTATGGCTGTATAACCTACATTATTTTGACTTATTGAATGCAAATGATTCTGAAGAGCAGTTTGATATACATCAGCAATTAGTTGAAAAATGGATTACAGATAACCCACCAATGATTGGTAATGGTTGGGAGCCTTACACCTTATCATTGCGACTTGTTAACTGGGTAAAATGGTTGTCTTATCATCAAGTTAAAGATCCACTTATTTTGGATAGTCTTGTAACCCAGTCCGTTGCTTTATCCAAACAGTTGGAATTCCATATTCTAGCGAATCACCTTTTTGCTAATGCGAAAGCGTTAGTTTTTGTGGGTGCTTTTATTAAAGGAGACGAAGGGAAGTTTTTTTTAACCAAGGGCTTGTCCATATTAGATAAAGAGGTTGCTGAACAATTTTTAGCCGATGGTGGGCATTTTGAGCGATCACCTATGTATCATGCAATTTTACTTTGGGACATGTGTGATTTGCTAAATTTAGCGCAAATAGCAGGAATTGAAAAGTTAGAAACTCATATTTCAGGGTGGATTAAGGTAATAAGGAAAGGCTTATATTTTCATTCTAAAATGTCTCATCTTGATGGAGAGGTGTCATTTTTTAATGATTCAACACAAGGAATTTCCCCAAGTTTGAAAATCCTGTTGGAATATACTGAAAACTTAGGAATTGATCATCAGTTTGATACGCTTTACCCATCTACCACATGGCTGCAGGACTGTGGTTATGTTGTAGTGGATATAGCTCCTGAAAGTAAGGCAATACTAGATTTGGCTTTAGTTGGCCCCGATTATCAACCTGGGCATGCGCATGCCGATACCTTATCATTTGAATTAAGTTTATTTGGGAAGCGAGTTTTTGTGAATTCCGGTATTTCTCAATATAACGTAGGTACAGAAAGAGATTGGCAAAGAAGCACTGCGGCGCATAATACAGTTGAAATTAATGGGGAGAATTCTTCCGATGTTTGGGGGGGGTTTAGGGTCGGTCGTCGAGCTTACCCTTTTGATATTAGTATCAATAACGCTGTTGACGTTGGTGTTGACATTAGTGGCGGACATGACGGTTATCAACAATTAAAAGGACAGCCTATTCACCAGCGTAATTGGTCCTTTAAAGATAATGAAATGGTTGTAACTGACGCTATACAAGGAAGCTTTGATAGTGCGAAAGCTTATTTCTATTTACATCCTGATATAAAAATAACACAAAAAAATATGAACCAATATGTCTTATCGGTTTTGGATAGGACCGTACATCTAGAGTTTATTGGAGTGCTCCTGTGTGAAATTAAAGAAACATGTTGGTACCCAAGTTTTGGTCAATCAATTCCAAATCTTTGTTTTGTCGGTCATTTTCAAAAAAATAAAATAATAACTAAGGTTAATTGGTGATTTTTTGTGCGTATTTTAGTATTAAGTTTTTATTACGAGCCTGACTTATGTGCTGGGTCTTTCCGTTGTACCAGCTTGGTTGAACAGTTGTTGCAACAAGTAGAGCAAGGTACAGAAATAGAGGTGATCACGACATTGCCTAATCGTTATGCCACATATAGTATTAATGCACCAGAGTACGAACAGATTGATAATCTGTATCTTCACCGTGTTCGCTTGCCAAATCATGAAAGTGGCATGATTGATCAGGTCAAAGCCTTTTATTGTTTTTATCGTAAGGCTTTAAAGCTAGTTAGGGGCAAAGAGTATGGTTTAGTAATAGCTACTTCTTCACGCTTGTTTACCGCTTTTTTAGGGGCCCGTATTGCTCGCAATAAAAAGCTCCCTTTGTATTTGGATATTCGTGATATTTTTGTCGATACCCTTAACGATGTATTGTCTTGGCCACAGGCTGAAGCGATTCTGCCTATACTGAAACTGGTTGAAAAATACACCTTCTCACAGGCCTACAAAGTGAACCTGGTGTCGGAGGGGTTTCTAAATTATTTTCAGCAGCGTTATCCATCGCTGGATTATGAAGTCTTCACTAACGGCATTGATGAGGAATTTATTCTTGCTCAGCAGCAAACGAATAAGGTGCCAGATGGAAAGGTTGGTAAGGGCGATGGTGAAGTGAAAATTATCCTTTATGCGGGTAATATCGGAGAGGGGCAGGGGTTGCATAAAATTGTCCCGCAACTGGCCAAACAGTTGGGAAATGGTTTTATGTTTAAAGTGATTGGTGATGGCGGTCGTAAACAGTTGTTGGTGGATAGCGTTACTGCTCTTGGGGTGAATAATGTCCAATTATTACCTCCCGTCGGCAGGGGGAAGTTAATTGAGTATTATCACCAAGCCGACATTTTATTTTTGCATTTGAATGATTATGATGCCTTTAAAAAAGTATTACCATCAAAGGTTTTTGAATATGCTGTGTTTAACAAACCAATGCTTGCTGGTGTAGGTGGTTATGCTGCGAAATTTATTCGTGATAATGTGAGTAATGCAGGTATTTTTGCCCCTTGCGATGTGATGGCGGCGAAATTAGCTGTAGAGGAATTGGCATTTAATCAGGGTCCTAGGAGTGGCTTTATTTCTCGTTTTCGACGTAGAAATATTATGAAAAAAATGGCACAGTCAATAATTCAGAGCGTAATTAAGCCATGAAAAAAAGCACTAAAATAGCCAAGGTTGCCTTAACAGGCTATTCTGGGTTTGTTGGTTCAGCAGTGATGAACACACTAATAGAAAATAATATGGAAGGGGTGTTTCTGGTACGTCAACCGGTTCCAGATAGTGGTCGTTTTAGTACTTTTACAATTTCCAGCATAGACGGGCAGACTAACTACAAAGATTGTTTCGAAGGTATTGAGTGTGTTATTCACAGTGCTGCTAGAGTGCATGTGATGAATGATTTTAGCACTGATCCTCTGGGTGCATTTCGTGAAACTAATACTCACGGGACTCTGAATTTAGCGCGTCAAGCTGCAGTATTTGGCGTGAAACGATTTATTTTTATAAGTTCGGTTAAAGTCAATGGAGAATATAATCGATTAGGCGAACCTTTTAAACCGGATGATAATTTTGTGCCGGATGATCCTTATGGGCTGTCTAAATATGAGGCAGAGCAAGGCTTATTAGCATTGGCTGAAGAAACTGGAATGGAGGTGGTTATTATTCGTCCTCCTTTAGTCTATGGTCTAGGCGTTAAAGCTAACTTTGCATCTCTGATTAAGTGGGTTAATAGAGGCGTGCCTTTTCCACTTGGAGCGGTTCATAATAAGCGTTCATTAATAGCTCTAGATAATTTGGTCAGCTTTATTGTTCATTGCATTGATTGTCCGAAAGCAGCCAACGAGGTATTTCTAATTTCAGATGGAAATGATGTATCTACAACTGAGTTATTACAAAAAGTAGCCAGGGCCTTTGGGAAATCACCTTTATTAGTTCCTGTTCCTGTTTGTCTAATGACATTGGTTGCTAGGCTAATAGGTAAAGAGAATATGGCTAATAGATTGTTTGGTTCATTACAGGTAGATAATTCTAAAGCGTGTGATTTGTTAGGTTGGAAACCAGTAATTACTATGGATGAACAGTTAAGGAAAATAGCGGATGCTTATATACAATGAAAAGACTATTTGATTTAATTTTGGCGGTAGTTGCTATTTTTATTTTGTTGCTACCCATTATGATCGTTGCTTTTTTGGTTCGATTAACCTCAAAAGGGCCCGTATTATACTGGTCTGATCGTGTTGGAGTTCATAACGACATTTTCAAAATGCCAAAATTTCGGAGTATGAAAATTGATACTCCGGCTGTGGCAACGCATTTATTGAAAAATCCTACCAATGCTTTAACGCCTATTGGCGATTTCCTAAGAAAAAGTAGCCTAGATGAATTGCCGCAGTTATGGTGTATTATAGAAGGTAACATGAGTTTTGTAGGACCTCGCCCTGCTTTATTTAACCAAGATGATTTAATTGCATTGCGAACAGAAAAAGGTGTTAATGAATTAGTTCCTGGTTTAACAGGTTGGGCGCAGGTCAATGGCCGCGATGAATTGCCAATACCTAAAAAGGTTGCATTAGATATTGAGTATCTCAATAGGCGGTCTTTTGAGTTTGACCTTTATATTATATGGCTAACTTTTATTAAGGTTATTCGAAAAGATGGGGTATCCCATTAGTTGTTCAAAAAGATATTGCTACCCGCTGTATACCGTAAATACGATATCGATTGACTTCTAACCATCTGCGAACATGATTTGAGGCAGGTCATCTGAAATAGCGTATTTTGATTTCTGAATGAGGGTGCGGGAGTGTGTATGGGTCTTGATAACTGTCGTGTTATTACCAGTCGTTGTTCATAGAAGGTCGACTCATTTACTGTTTAATTCGTGTATCTGATCTTGAGTGGTCTGGCGTGTGCCGTTGGGGTGTGATAAATGGTTCTATGGGTTCTTGTATCATTTTGTTTTATAAAGTGGATTGGGTTTTTCAGTTAAATTTTAAAGTTGTGACAGTGGTAGGCTATTTATTTAAAAGATTTTTTAAGAGGGATTAATGCGTTTTAGTATTAACTTAAATCAGGTGTACCAGTTTTTATTTATTGCGTTAGTTTTTTTGTTTCCTTTGACGGTTACTGGAGGGACGGTTTTATCAGTTACCCTTATTGTACTTTGGGTTTTTTCGGGTAATTATCGGTCTAAATATGAACAGATAGTCAGTAATAAATTATCATTGGCCTGTATTGCTTTTTTTGTCTTACACCTAGTCGGATTGCTCTGGACAGAAGATCTTGACTGGGGTCTTCATATGGTCAAAAAAATGTACTGGTTATGTTTAGGGCTACCGATTCTTTTGACCATTACCCTAGAAGGCAACCGCCAAAAATACCTATCCGCCTTTTTATTGGCGATGACTTTTTCTGAAATTTGCTCGTACTTGATTTGGTTTGAAGTGATTCCGCCCTTTAAGCATGCCACGGTTGGAAACCCGACGCCATTTATAGATCATATTTCTTACAATCCGTTATTAGCCTTTGCGGTTTATTTATTGTTACATGAATTATTAATTAATAAAGGGTTAAATACGCTAAGGCGTTACGCCTATGTTATTTTTGCAATCAGCATGAGCATTAATATGTTTATTACCGGCGGCAGGGCTGGCCATGTCATGTATTTTTCAATGCTGGTGATTGTTATATTTCAATATTTTGAGGCCCGAAGAATCACGGCATTTTTTACAGCGCTGATTGTAATTCCGATGATTTTCTTTTCAGCCTATCAGCTAAGTCCCTTATTTAAAGTTAGAACCGATTCGGCCATACACACTGTTGTTGACTATGTGGAAAAAGAGGCCGCTCAATACGCTGAGGCGGGGAAAGATTTATCGGCAGAAAATAATCCAATACAGAAGGTTGATGCACGTTTTCAAATACTGGGTACGTCCTTAGGGACAAGAATGACTTTTGTCGTGAATTCGTATGAAATATTTAAGGAGAATTGGTTGTTCGGTGTGGGTACCGGCGATTTTACGAGTGAATATAAGGCTATGTCTAAAATTCAAACACCCGGAAAAGTCGATACTGTAAACCCCCATAATATGTATGCTTTAGAAGCCGTTCAGTTTGGGGTATTAGGCTTAGTTGGTTTGTTGTCCATTTTTTATTATCAGTTTAAAATGGCATTAGCCAGTCAGGACCGTTTTGTTAGAGATGTAGGCGTGGCCTTACCGGCTTTATTTATGATTATTATGCTCGCTGAATCCTATCTGTTGGGGCATAACAGTACTTATTTGTTTGTTATTTTTAGTTCCCTGTTATACAAGCAGGACTTTTGAAAATTACAATTGTTGGGATTGGTTATGTCGAACTGTCTACTGGAGTTTTGCTTGCCAAAAGATAGCAAACAATTGTGTACCAAATATCAAGAGGTCCTGAGAAACCTTATGCATGTGGTTGTTGCCAATCGCTTGGCTGGTGATTTGGTAGGTGTTCAAGAAAATTTTATACGCGTGAATTTAATGGATGTGATTGAATGAAAATATTAGTTACCGGTGCTGCAGGTTTTATTGGCAGCCATTTAGTTAATAAATTATTGGCTCGAGGTAATGAGATCATTGGGCTTGATTCTATAAACGACTACTATGATATTACGGTTAAGTATGGGCGATTAGCACGAGTAGGTATCACAAAAGACAAGATTGAATACAATGGAATAATTCACTCTAAAAGGCAGCTAAATTACAAGTTCATCAAACTCAAGCTAGAAGACAAAGAAAATGTGATGGCTTTGTTTAAAGAAGAAAAGTTTGATGCTGTTTGTAATCTTGCAGCCCAAGCTGGGGTCAGGTATTCGTTGACTAATCCTGATACTTATATGGATTCTAATATCATTGGTTTTATGAATATCTTGGAAGCATGCCGACATAATAATGTGAAAAACTTATGTTACGCTTCATCTTCATCTGTTTACGGGCTTAACGAAGATTTACCTTTTAGCACTGAACATAATGTAGATCATCCCATATCTCTGTATGCAGCTTCAAAAAAGTCTAATGAACTCATGGCGCATACCTATTCACATTTATTTGATATTTCAACGACTGGATTGAGGTTTTTCACCGTTTATGGCCCATGGGGAAGGCCTGATATGGCGCTGTTCTTATTTGTAAAAGCGGCATTAGAAGATAAAACTATAAACGTCTTTAACAATGGGAATATGCTAAGAGATTTTACCTATATAGATGACATTGTCGAAGGCGTCATTCGCGTAATAAATAACCCTGCTAAAAAAGATCCCAATTGGAGTGGTAAAAATGGGAAAGTATCTACTTCATCGGCGCCTTATAAAATATATAACATAGGCAATAATAATCCCGTAAAACTCATGGACTTTATTGCTGCCATAGAAAATAAACTGGGTAAAACTATCCAAAAAAATATGATGCCAATACAGCCAGGTGATGTACCTGCAACCTATGCAGATGTTAGTGATTTAGTTGAAGACTTAAACTATCAGCCAGCCACACCTATTCAGCAAGGTATTGATAATTTTGTTGATTGGTATCTCGAGTTTTTTGATATGGACGAAAAGTAATGGATAAAATAGCCGTTATAGGTTTAGGTTATGTTGGGTTACCGTTAGCACATGCCTTTGCAAATAAATATTCCGTTGTAGGTTTTGATGTTGCCCAGCAACGTATAGATGAATTGGCCAGAGGCTATGATCGCACTTTAGAACTCAGTAATGAACAAGTTAAAGAGGCTATTGATGACGGAATGCAATTCACCTGCAATCTTGATGATATAGCGGACTGTAATATTTATATTGTTACCGTCCCCACGCCGATAGAAAAGAATAAACGGCCTGATTTAACATCGCTAATTAGAGCCAGCGAAGCAATAGGTAAAGTTCTAAAAAAAGATGATATTGTTATCTATGAATCAACGGTATATCCCGGTGCAACTGAAGAGGATTGTGTGCCGGTGTTAGAGAAAAAATCAGGACTAATTTTTAATAAAGACTTTTTTTGTGGTTATTCACCTGAACGAATCAATCCAGGAGATAAGGTTCATACCGTTACCAAAATTATAAAAGTAACTTCAGGTTCAACACCAGAAATAGCCCAAAAAGTAGATCAACTATACAAAATGGTTATTACTGCAGGCACACATCTGGCGCCCTCTATAAAAGTTGCAGAAGCAGCTAAAGTCATTGAAAATTCTCAACGTGATATTAATATCGCATTTGTGAATGAGCTTGCGATCATTTTTAACAAATTGGATATTAATACGAACGATGTGTTGGATGCCGCAGGAACTAAATGGAATTTTTTGCCCTTCAAGCCAGGTTTAGTCGGTGGGCATTGTATTGGTATAGACCCTTATTATTTGACATATAAAGCTCAAGAGATTGGCTATAACCCAGAAATCATTTTGGCTGGAAGACGGCTAAATGATGGGATGGGTATCTATGTTGCTAATCAAGTTATAAAGTTGATGATACAAAAAAGGATTCATGTGTTGGATGCTAAGATACTAATTATGGGTCTAACTTTTAAAGAGAATTGCCCTGATTGTCGTAATTCTCGTGTATTCGATTTGGTTTCGGAATTTGAAAGTTTTAAATGTCATGTCGATATTTACGACCCATGGGTTGATAAAGAAGGGGCGCTCCGTGATTATGGGTACAAACTAATTGATAAACCAGATAGAGGCAAATACGATGTGGTCTTATTGGCTGTTGCACATGATGTATTCAAAGAACTTCCGTTAGAGGAAATTAGAAAATACGGGAAGGAGATGAGTGTTCTGTATGACATAAAAAATTTGTTCAAATTTGATGAAGTAGATGGACAGCTATAAAGATAAAAGAGGCAATGCCTGTTTTTTTAAATTGATTGAATAGAATCATAACTTGAACGTAATTAAAAGAAAGCATAAATAAGGGGTCGTTTTTTGTTGTATGTAGAGGTTCTTGGGAATCTTTAATATGGCATGGTGGATTGTAAAAGACGATGCCCCAATGGTTTATTATGTTGGTAATGATTAACGGTTCGTGTTCCTTTACCACTTTTTTAGGCTGCAAGAATAAGATTAAAAAATCAAAAGATAGTTATAAATATGTTTAAAAAAATTGATGAGAACACACGAAGAAAGGAATACCCGAAGAAATATTAGGATTAAAGAATTCGGCTCGTTAGGATGGCGTTAAATTTGAAGAAATTGAGTCAGTGGTTTTTGAAAAAAACGCTAGAGATTTGCAGTCATACTAGGTGTTTGGAAGGTATTGTAAAAGTCATAGGCGATAGGTAAAAAACTATGTTTTTTAAATGTACAGTTTATGGGCAATCGTTGCCCGCAGCAGTCACAGCAGCTTGTCTGGCCGATAACGGTAATCAGGTGTTATGGGTTATCGAGGGTTTCGAGTGTGGTGTGGGTGATGATTTAGCCTCATTTTTCCCGTGGCTGGAAGCAGAGCCGGGCTTAGTAGCCTTGGTGAATA
>Ga0105349_10000296_pt1 | contig 18894 bp, 19 predicted proteins | sample EN1Hudseemescosm_FD_83661 | JGI IMG/M metagenome (GOLD analysis project Ga0105349, IMG submission 83661) | Methane-oxidizing microbial communities from mesocosms in the Hudson Canyon - EN1B Hudson Canyon | ecosystem: Environmental > Aquatic > Marine > Cold seeps | place: Hudson Canyon...
CACCTTCTAAGAATCTTGCACCCAAGATACCAATACCAACTGCTGCACCTAATGAACCCAGTCCCATTAAGATCGAACCTGCTAAAAATAATGTTGCTTGTACTTCTGTCATTTCTTACTCCTATTTATAAAAAAATTAATGCTCTTTCTGATGAGCCATATCCATATACACAATTACCAAAGTCATAAAGATAAAGGCTTGTAGTAATACGATTAAGATGTGGAAAATCGCCCATGGCAATGACAAACTCCACTGAATCCAAAACGGCAACAAGGCGATTAAGATGAAGATCATCTCACCAGCATACATATTACCAAATAAACGCAAAGCTAACGAAACCGGCTTAGCAATCAAGTTCACACCTTCTAAAAATAAATTAAATGGCAGCATCATCTTGCCAAATGGGTGGAATAAAAGCTCTCCCGCAAAACCGCCAGCACCCTTTTCCTTGATACTGTAATAAAGAATAAGAAAGAAAATACCGATCGACATGCCAAATGTTGCGTTTGGATCTGTGGTTGGTACTACTTTAAAGAATACATGGTGAGGGTCTGCGCCAAAGAATACGCCAACCTGTTGTGCAAGATATGGTAGCCAATCAACCGGCACCAAGTCCATAGTGTTCATCAATACAATCCAGATGAAGGTTGTAAGCGCCAATGGTGCAACCATTGGGTTCTTGCCGTTGAATGAACCACGAACATTTTCATCAATAAATTCAATAATGCTCTCAATAAAGTTTTGAGTGCCAGAAGGCGTATCGGCCGTCATCTTTTTGCCAACGCTATAAAAGAAGAGTAAGAAAAGTGCGCCTAAAATAAAAGAAACACCAAGCGTATCTAAATGCAGCGCCATAAAACCCATTTCTTTAGCTTCTTGTGCCGTGTGTGCCAACTCCCAAACACCTGTGTCCGGATTTTGACCATAGGTCAAGTTTTGTAGGTGATGTTTAATATAATCGCCAGAAGCAATTAATTCATTTCCTGTTGCCATAGCCTAAACTTCTGTGTTTATCTTTATTGCCCATCATTAGACAATATCTTATCTATTAAAAAACCAATCAGCCCTAATACCAAACTAATGATTAGAGCGTCTGTGTTTAACTTCAAAAGGAAATGTCCCGCTAAAGTCAAACCCACCACCATCGCCATACGCATTATCACACTAATGGCCATCATCCCAACACTCGCTTGGGCGCTAATAGTTAAATCTTCTCTTTGTTTGTTTGTATGTCGATTAACCAGCCCTGTATTCATCAAGCTAATTAACCCCCCATAGGCCGCAGAAAGACCTACACCTAATGTGGAAAAATAAGCAATCACTATTACAATGATGACTAATTGAACTTTTGGCACATTATTAATCATCGCCAAAACCTGTTAATACCACAAACTCACAAAATTGAGAATTATACAGTCTGAGCGATATAAATTAAAGGCGTTTTTAATGAAAAATTGCTATTAATGCCAAAACTCAAACTCAAACTCAAACTCAAACTTTAATTTTGGTTTTGGTTTGACAGGAGACCTTTTTTTGTCAATAATGGTTTTTTTTAAGCTACAAGTTAAGGAGAACACATGGCGAATATTGTTGTTATTGGTGCAAGTACGGGCGGCTTGCCTTTTGCTTACGACGCTAAAAAGACGTTAGGGAAAGATCACAAGGTCACAGTAATCTCCAACAATCCAAACTTTAACTTTATCCCGTCTAACCCATGGGTGGCGGTAGGTTGGCGCTCTGAAGATGATATTAGTTTTGAACTTGAACCTCATCTTAAGCGCAAAGATATTGATATAATTGTTGGTGAAGCCACCGAGATCAAGCCCAACGACAACCAAGTCATGGTGGGTGATCAGGCGGTAGATTACGACTACCTAGTATTGGCCACCGGCCCCAAACTCGCCTTTGATGAAATTGACGGTTTAGGACCTGACGGGCACAGTGTTTCAATTTGTACCACCGCACACGCCAAAGTTGCATCAGATGAATGGGAAATCTTCTGTAAAAATGGTGGTGGTCCGATTGTGGTCGGTGCGGTACAAGGTGCTTCGTGTTTTGGTCCGGCTTATGAGTTCGCCTGCATTATGGATACTGATCTTAAAAAGCGCGGTATTCGTGACAAGTGTCCAATCACTTTCGTAACAGCTGAGCCATATATTGGTCACCTAGGATTAGGCGGTGTTGGTGATTCTAAAGGCTTACTAGAATCAGAATTTAGACAACGACACATTAAATGGATCACCAACTCTAAGGTTGCCTCTATTACAGCAGACATGGTAACGGTTGAAGAGGTTGACAATAAAGGCAAAACCGTTGGAATATACGAAGTTGCAACCAAACACACCATGATGTTGCCAGCTTTTAAAGGGGTAGATGCGGTAGCCAAGCTTGCCGACGTTGATGCGGGTTATGTCAATCCTCGTGGTTTTGTGATGATCAATGATTATCAACAATCACCGATCAAAGAAAACATTTTCTCGGTCGGTGTTAATATCGCAATCCCGCCCGTTGAAGCAACACCAGTGATGTGTGGAACACCAAAAACAGGTTACATGATTGAGTCAATGGTGACAGCAGTTGTACACAACATTGAAGATATGATTGCCGGTAAATCGCCATCAAACATTCCAACTTGGAACGCAGTATGTATCGCCGATATGGGCGATACTGGAGCAGCATTTGTTGCCATGCCGCAGATTCCACCAAGAAATGTGACTTGGGCGAAGAAAGGTAAGATGATGCATTTGGCTAAAATCGCCTTTGAGAAATTCTTTATTCGTAATATGAAAACTGGCAATGCAGAACCAGCTTACCAAAAATATATCTTTAAGATGCTCGGCATTGAGCGCCTAAAGAAAAAATAAAAGACTTGATAAGGCCGCTTTAAGTGGCTTTTTATGCACTTTGTTTAATCATTTCTTCGGCCGCCTTACGCGCCTTATCAGTAATTGTCGCTCCGCCTAAAATACGGGCCACCTCACTTACTCGCTCATCACTAGAAAGTTGCTCAACCGTTGTTCTTGCACCACCACCTTGTTGTGCTTTGCTTACCTTTAAGTGTTGATGACCAAAACTGGCCACTTGTGCCAGATGAGTAATGCAGATTACTTGATAATGCTCGCTCAGCTGTTTGAGTTTTTGCCCTACCACTTCAGCAACCGCACCGCTAATGCCCACATCAACCTCGTCAAAAATTAAGATTGGCGTATATTCACTATCACTACTGACAACTGATATTGCCAAAGAGATACGAGAAAGCTCACCGCCTGACGCGACTTTTTTTAAGGCTTTAAAATCACTACCCATGTTAGTTTTTACCAAGAAATCAATACCCTCGTCACCATTGTAATGAACACCTGTCGTCTTTCTCGATAAGTCAACCTTAACCTCGCTTCCTGGCATACCTAATACTTGCATTACCTCAGTCACTGCACTTGATAAGTGTGTGGCTTTTTCAACTCGTATTTTGCTTAAACGCTTGGCATGTTTTTGATACTGCCCAAACAGTTTTTCTTTTTTGTCTTGCAAAGCATCAATCGATGCGCCAGCACCGCCAATAGAGTCTAATTCAACAGCAACCCTGTCTCTAGCGCCAATTAATTCTGTAATCTGGCAGTTGTGTTTACGTGATAAATCGTGCAATTCGCTTAACCTTGCCTCTAGTTCGGTTGTTGTTTGATCGTCTACTGACAAACTAGACAAATAATTAGTCAGTTCATAAACACTTTCTTGTGTTTGCACCTGCGCGCTGGACAACAACGCCGAGATTGGCACAAGCTTACCATCGGTTTCTGACACTAAACTCAGCTCATAACTCAAACTATTCAGCTGCTCATTAACGCCAGATTCTTGCTCAAGCTGGCCAAGAATGGCAGAGGTTTTTTCAATCAAACTAGCAGCATTAGCTCTGACTTTAAAATCACTTTCAATATTATCAAGCTCATCTTGAATAAGGATAGCCTCTTTCAGTTCTTGCAGCTGATGTTGTAATAATGTTTGCTGCTGCTGTTTTAAATCTTGATTACTGCTCAACTCGTCAATCTGGCTACTCACTGTGTTATATTCAGCAACGGTCATATTGAGCTGGGCGCACACTTCGCTACTCTGCGCATAAACATCGAGCAACTCTCTTTGCTGGTCAGGACGTAACAACAATTGGTGTTCATTTTGGCCATGCATATCAATCAATAACTCGCCCACACCTTTCATAACCGATAGCGGCACGCTCACGCCGTTAACAAAAGATTTAGAACGCCCATCACTACTAATAATACGACGCAAAATACACTCGCCTTCATCGTCTAATGATTGTTCTTTTAAGTAGTTTTGTATTTTTTGATGGTTAATCACATCAAATACGGCGCTGACTTCGGCCTTGTCTTTGCTGTGACGAACTAAAGTAGAATCGCCACGCCTACCAAGTGTCAGATTAAGCGCTTGTAACAAAATTGACTTTCCCGCACCAGTCTCACCAGTCACCGTGCTCATGCCCGGGGAAAAAGCTAAATCTAGTTTTTCAACAACTGCAAGATTTTTAACCGATAATTGGGATAACATGGCTACGTTACACAGAAATTATAGCTTAGCGCCCCAGCGCAACTTAGAACGAATGATCTCAAAATAATCATAATTCTGCGGATGCAATAGGTGAATGAAGCTGCCGTGTTGGCGCACACGAATGTCTTGACCAGAAGCTATTGCAGCAGAAGTTTGTCCATCAAAACTCACTGTCGCACCTTCATCAAGCTCTTTCAAACGTACCACCACTTCGCTACCGCCTGGAACTAAAAGTGGTCGATGACTCATCGTATGCGGACAAATCGACACCAGACCGATCGCATTCACACCAGGATGCATGATTGGTCCGCCACTTGATAGGGCGTAAGCTGTTGAGCCCGTTGGAGTTGTGACAATCAAGCCATCGGCACGCTGATTATTAACAAACTTATTATCAATAAATACATCAAACTCGATCATTTTAAGAGTTTCTTTTCGGTGCACAACCACATCGTTTAAAGCTAGATGCTGGCCTAATACGCCACCATCTTGTTCAATTTGGCATGATAACAAACAGCGCTCTTCTTTAGTGAAGTCGCCATTTAACACCTCAGCAACGATATCCAACATATGGGTTACTGATACATCTGCTAAAAAACCAAGGTGGCCTAAGTTAATACCTAAAATTGGGATATTATTATCAACAAAAGAGCGTGCAGTGTTAAGCAACGAGCCATCGCCACCCAACACAATAATCAAATCGGCCTGCTCAGCAATTTGCTCTGATTCAAGTACCACGCCTACACCTTGTTCTTCAAGAAATGCGCTGAGCTCCCCAGCCTTACCTTTGCTGACCGGATCGTTCGGTTTAGTGATGATGCCAATTGTATTAAACATTTTGATTTTATAAGCCTTGATTTATTTAAAATAGCCACTATATAACTGACTAATAATTAGCTATAAATATACATTAATTGGATACCAAAATGACAAAAAAGAAAGCGCGAGACGAAACGGCTGAAAAAGTAGAAGATGAAAACATTGAAACGACCGAACAAGACAGCCAAGACGCCGACCTACAAACACAGTTAGAAGAGGCACAACAATCCGCTAAAGACAACTGGGACAAAGTACTTCGCGCCCAAGCCGAGATGGAAAATCTCAAGCGTCGCAACGCTAAAGATCTTGAAAACGCACATAAATTTGCACTCGATGGTTTTGTTAAAGCACTACTTGAAGTTAAAGACTCTTTGGCCATGGGTCTTAAAACCGCCAATAAAGAAAAAGCCACTATTGAGCACATTATTGAAGGCCTAGAGATGACCGACAAGGTGTTTTTATCTACTATGGAAAAGTTTGGCGTAGAGACGATCAACCCAACGGACGAGGTTTTTAATCCCGAATTTCATGAGGCGGTTACCATGGTACCAATGCCCGACAAAAAATCCAACTCAGTGCTTGAAGTAGTACAAGTTGGCTTTACCCTTAATGGTCGCTTAGTGCGTCCAGCAATGGTGATTGTAGTTCAGTAGTTTTTAGCGTTCCAAAACCACTTGTTGCCTTGGATTGTAAATATTACATCTGTATGATATAATTTTCGCTCAATTTTGACCTTAAGCAATAAAAAAATGGGGCTAAATTTTTATACATACAATTCTATTTTGTGTGTTTTTTATTAACTATTTCCAAGGAAACATTATGAAACTAATTCTTTTAGGCGCACCAGGTGCAGGCAAAGGCACTGTTGCAAAATTACTAACCAAAATTGACGGTTCAGTACAAATCTCAACTGGTGATATTCTACGTGGCGCTGTTGCAGCCGGAACCGAACTGGGCAAGCAAGCCCAAGCAGCAATGAAAGCAGGCGACTTGGTCTCTGACGATTTAATCATGGGCATTATGGAGGAGCGCCTTCAGGAAGAGGATTGTAAGTCTGGCTACTTATTAGATGGTTTCCCACGCACGATTCCACAAGCAGAGGCGTTAAAAGCATTGCTTGAAAAAATGGGTGAAAAATTAGATGCTGCTGTTGAAATTGATGTTCCTAAAGATGTGATCCTTGATCGTTTAACAACGCGTCGTACTTGTGAAGGTTGTGGCGCAATCTATAACATTAAATCTAACCCAACTAAGGTTGAAGGCGTGTGTGATAAATGTGATGGCGCTGTAACGCAACGTGAAGATGAGACCGAAGAAGCGATCAGCAACCGTCTTAATGTTTACAACGACCAGACTGCGCCTTTAGTGGGTTTCTACAAAGAAGAGGGCTTGTTACTTTCTGTCGATGCGACTTCGTCTCAAGCTGTGATTGATGCGATCCAAACAAAGATTGGTTAATACTTTTCAACCTGTTTAAACCTAACAGGTTGTTTACTAAAGTCAAAAACCCTGTGTGTCTTCACACACAGGGTTTTTTATTGCATAAAATAAAAACAACAAGTATTCATTCTAATAAATATTTGTATACTCCACAATTAATATACCAATATTTGTACTAATTCGTTCTAAATAAATATTTGTTTTAAGCGTGTGTTTGTCATATAATTAGCTCTTTGCTCTGTAGTGTAATAGAAACACTCTTGGGTTAAAGATTCTAAAGGAATTTATATGAAGCGGCTGTTATTATCATTGTTACTGTTATTGTTCTCTATGTTCACGCACGCAGAGGGAGAGCTACTGCCTGCTGATGAGGCGTTTAGTTTTAAAGCCAGGGTTGTTAATGACGAAATATTGCTCAACTGGGATATAGCTCAAGGCTACTATTTATACAAAGAAAAAATCAAAATTTCTTCTGACTTTTCTACTCAGCTAGGCATAGCAAAATTTCCAAAAGCAAAAATTAAAAATGACGAGTTCTTTGGCAAAATAGGCGTCTATCGAAATGATGTTGTTGTGGCTGTCCCTGTTCTTGATGGAGATGCAAGATCAGTTTTATTAAACGTTACTTTTCAAGGGTGTGCTGATCTAGGTGTGTGCTACCCACCAATTACTAAGTCAATTGCTCTAGATATTAGCGGTATTCACAAGTCTTCTTTGGTTGATAGTGCGCTTGATATTTTCTCTAAGGCTAAGGTTGGTGTGCAGTCAGTAGTCGACAAAGTGGTGCCTATTTCTGACGAACCATTGCCTGCAGACGAGGCGTTTGCCTTTTCGGTCGTGGCAACAGATGCCAGCACACTCACAGCAACTTGGAAGGTTCATCCAGAATATTATTTATATAACGACAAGTTCTTTATCGACATTAAGGGCGCTGAGTTTGGCAACATTGTTTTTCCTAAAGGGAAAACCAAAGAAGACCCCCTATATGGCACAGTTCAAGTTCATAAAGGCGAGCTTAATGTTGAGATACCACTAAAAAATATTCAGTCACAACAAGTGGTCTTTATTGCTAAATTTCAAGGCTGTTGGTTGGGCGGTATTTGTTATCCGCCAATGGAAAAAACTACCACGATCACGCTACCCATTCAGGACATAGAAAACTCAACTAATGCGCCAAAATCTATACCAAAAATCACTGCGGGTAACATTATATCTACACCAACAACCACTACGGTTAGCGCTACAAATGTTGAACTTAATGAAACAGACAAGATCGCAGCATTGTTGGAGCAAGACAATGTGTTGTTAGTGCTTGCTAGTTTCTTTGGTTTTGGCTTGTTATTATCATTGACGCCTTGCGTATTCCCAATGATCCCAATCTTGTCTGGCATTATTGTTGGCCAAAAAGGCGAAGTTACTACTAGAAAAGCACTAATTATGTCAATCGTATTTGTATTAGCGATGAGTGTGACCTATTCGATTGCTGGTGTGCTTGCTGGTTATTTTGGTGAAAACCTACAAGTGCTATTTCAAACACCTTGGGTGTTAGTGGTCTTTAGTCTGGTTTTTGTCGCCTTAGCGTTCTCAATGTTTGGCTATTATGAGATTCAACTACCGGCTGGCTTACAAAGAAAAATCGCCACTATTAGTAACAAACAAGAAGGTGGCCACCTAGTTGGTGTGGCTATTATGGGTTTCTTGTCTGCACTGATTGTTGGCCCGTGTGTGGCGCCGCCGCTAGCAGGAGCGCTTATCTATATTGGCCAAACAGGTGATGCTGTGTTGGGGGGTTTGTCGCTATTTGTCATGAGTCTGGGCATGGGTGCGCCACTATTGGCTGTGGGTGCAGGTGTGAGCAAGTTACCTAAAGCTGGTGGCTGGATGGACAACGTTAAATATGTATTCGGCATCTTAATGTTAGCCGTTGCTATTTGGTTACTTGACCGTATTATTTCACAGGTCGTTTCATTAACATTATGGGCAGCATTATTTAGCTTCTCACCAATTGCAATGGGCGCACTTAACTCACTCACCAACACGCCGACACCATGGCAGCGCATCTTTAAAGGTGTCGGTATACTGGTGCTTGCTTACGGTATTTTACTTTGGGGCTTGGTAGCTCGTGGTGGTGGAGATATGCTGGCACCACTCTCTGGTTATGGCACATCTAGTGCACAGGCCGAACAAGCGCATGTTAAATTTAAACGCATCAAATCTAACGCTGATCTAGATCAAATACTGGCCAGGGCCAAACAAAACAAGCAAATTGTTATGCTGGACTTTTATGCCGACTGGTGTATTTCTTGTAAAGAGCTAGAGCGTTTCGTCTTCTCAAACACCAAGGTGGTTGATGCAATGAGAAATGCCATTGCCTTACAAGCAGACGTCACCGCAAACGATGCAACTGATAAGGCTCTAATGGCGCGCTTTAACATTATTGGCCCGCCAGCAATTTTGTTTTTCAACAACGGTGTTGAAAAGCGCTCCCAACGCATTGTTGGTGAAATTAATGCTCAGGGCTATCTTGAGCATTTCAACAAATCCAAATAGGGCTTAAAAGGCCCCTAAATTGTGTAGTTAAAATGCCGATAAAGCCTTCTAACGTCTGTGATGTTGGTGGTAAAATCAGCTTTATTTAATAACACTGAATTGTAACCATGGATATTCTGTTACTCAATGGCCCAAACCTTAACATGCTTGGTACGCGCGAGCCAGATCATTATGGCGCACAAACCTTAGACGACATTGTTAATCATGCTAATGATTTAGCAACGCAAGCGAGTTTAACGCTTGGACACCACCAAGACAATGCGGAGGCAGGTCTAATTGAGCGTATTCATCAGGCACACAAAGACGGTGTTAAGTACATTATTATCAACCCGGCAGCATTCACGCATACTTCTGTAGCTCTGCGTGATGCAATGCTGGCTGTAGACATTCCGTTCACAGAAGTACATCTTTCAAACGTATACAAGCGTGAAGAATTCCGCTCTAAATCATATTTTTCAGACATAGCGCAAGGTGTGATTTCTGGCTTTGGCGCACAAGGCTACGAATTCGCAGTGAGTGCGGCAATTAAACACATACAAACATAGGGGAAATCAAATGGATATTCGTAAAGTAAAAAAATTAATGGAACTGTTAGAACAGTCTGGCATGAGTGAAATTGAAATTCACGAAGGTGAAGAGTCGGTTCGCATCTCTCGTTATGGCGACACGCCCGTAGTAGCAGCGCCAGTCGCTATAACAGCAACACCGGCTGTAGTAGCGGCACCAACAACAGTGGCCGCTGAAGAAGCGCCAAGTGTTGATGGCCACCCAATCACGTCACCAATGGTGGGCACTTATTATGGTGCGGCATCGCCAACTTCTGAGGCGTTTGTTAAGGTTGGTCAACGCGTTAACCAAGGCGATACAATTTGTATTGTTGAAGCCATGAAGATTATGAACCAAATTGAAGCGGACCAATCTGGCACCGTGACTGAGGTCTTATGCAGTGATGGCGATGCAATTGAATTTGGTCAAATCTTAGTTGTAATCCAATGAATAAAATCCGAAAAATTCTAATTGCCAATCGTGGTGAAATCGCACTGCGGATCTTGCGCGCTTGTAAAGAATTAAATATCAAAACAGTTGCGGTCTACTCAACAGCAGACAAAGACCTTAAACATGTTCGTTTAGCTGACGAGGCCGTCTGTATTGGCCCGCCCCCATCAACAGACAGCTATCTTAACATTCCAGCACTAATTAGTGCTGCTGAAGTGACGCACGCAGACGCGATCCACCCGGGCTACGGCTTCCTGTCCGAGAGTGCGGACTTTGCTCAACGCGTTGAAGAAAGTGGTTTTATTTTTATTGGCCCGCGTGCACAAAATATTCGCGTTATGGGCGACAAAGTGGCCGCCATTGAGGCCATGCAAAAATCTAGCGTGCCTTGTGTGCCGGGTTCAGATGGCGGACTAGGCACCAACGACCAGGAAAACATCAAGCTTGCTAACAAAGTTGGCTTTCCAATTATTATTAAAGCATCTGGTGGTGGTGGTGGTCGCGGTATGCGTGTGGTCGAAAAAGAAGAAGACTTGCTTGGATCGATCGAACTAACTAAAACCGAAGCACAAAGTTTTTTTGGCAACCCTGAGGTGTATATGGAGAAATTCCTAACCACACCTCGCCATGTTGAAGTTCAAGTGTTAGCGGACGAACACGGCAATGCCGTCCATTTGGGTGAACGTGACTGTTCTATGCAGCGACGCCATCAAAAAGTGGTTGAAGAGGCGCCTGCGCCAGGCATCACGCCTGAGCTTCGTAATAAAATCGGTGCGGTTTGCGCTGACGCTTGTAAAGCCATTAACTATCGTGGCGCAGGCACCTTTGAATTTTTATTTGAGAACGATGAGTTTTACTTTATTGAAATGAACACCCGTGTTCAGGTAGAGCATCCGGTCACTGAGATGATTACCGGTGTTGATATCGTGCGTGAACAAATCATGATTGCAGACGGACAAGCCTTATCGTTTACCCAAGATGATGTTGAGATTAAGGGTTGTGCGATTGAGTGTCGTATTAATGCTGAGGACTCAAATACGTTTATGCCGTCACCTGGAAAAATTACTCAGTACCACACAGCTGGTGGCTTGGGTGTGCGCGTAGACTCGCATATTTATAATGGTTATACTGTTCCGCCGCATTATGACTCGATGATCGGAAAGTTAATTACCTTTGCCGATACGCGACTCGGTGCCATTATCAAGATGCAAAACGCATTAGATGAAATGGTAATTGATGGCATCAAAACCAACATACCGCTACAAGCTCGTATCATGGAAGACGAAACCTTTCGAAAGGGTGGTATGAACATTCATTACCTTGAAAAAATGCTTGGGGAGTCTCATTAGAGAGCGATTATTATGATTAAAGCGGGCATTGTTGGCGGCACGGGTTATACCGGCGTTGAGTTACTTCGATTACTACACAACCATGAAAAAGTGGATGTGGTGGCGATCAGCTCTCGTTCGCTTAACGGTAAACGAGTTGATAGCATTTTCCCGTCGTTGGTTGGTCAAACTGATTTAAGCTTTTCTCTGCCAGATGATGTGGCCTTGAATGGGTGCGATGTTATATTTTTTGCTACACCGCATGGTGTTGCCATGGAGGGTGCGGGCGCCTTTATTGAAAAAGGCATTAAAGTCATTGATCTTGGTGCAGATTTTCGAATCACTAATGCACTCGAATGGTCTAAATGGTACGGCATGGCGCACACTCAGAGCGAATTGCTCTCTCAAGCAGTATACGGCTTACCAGAAAACAATCGAAAACAGGTTAAGGGCGCTACGTTACTGGCCAATCCTGGCTGTTACCCAACAGCTGTACAGTTGGCGTTAAAGCCACTAATTGAAAACAAGTTGATTGACTTATCTAATATTATTGCTGATTGTAAATCAGGGGTAAGTGGCGCAGGGCGTGGCGCAAACCAAGCAACTTTATTGTGTGAAACCAGCGAATCTTTTAAAGCTTACGGTGTAAGCGGGCATCGTCATTACCCAGAAATTAAACAAGAACTAGAAAATTTGGCAGGTGAAGAGGTGGGGCTGACCTTTGTGCCACACCTGGTGCCAATGATTCGTGGCATTCATGCAACAATCTACGTCGACCTACTTGATGCTGATACTGATGTAATGCCGTTTTTTGTTCAAGCCTATTCTGATGAGCAGTTTGTTAAAATACTCACTAATGGTTATCCTGAAACGCGCAGTGTTAAGTCGTCTAACTTCTGCCAAATTGCCGTTCAGAAGATACCAAACAGTAATAAACTGGTGGTTATGTCAGTGATTGACAACCTAGTTAAAGGCGCATCAGGGCAAGCAATACAGAACATGAATATTATGTTTGATATGGATGAAGGGTTAGGTCTAGAGCAAATCGGCCTACTGCCTTAAAGGAGATAAATATGGATACAGCACAAGCCTTAGAAGAAGCTGATATTGTTTTTAGCGACTCTGCTGCTAAAAAAGTGGCCGACTTAATTGTTGAAGAAAAAAACGAAGACCTAAAGTTGCGTGTCTATATTACTGGCGGTGGCTGCTCTGGTTTTTCTTATGGTTTCACTTTTGATGAAAACTATAAAGAAGGTGACAGCTCTGTTGACAACAATGGGGTGCGTCTTGTTGTTGACCCAATGAGCTACCAATATTTAATTGGTGCAACGGTTGATTACCTTGAAGATTTACAGGGTTCACGCTTTATTATTCACAATCCAAACGCCAAAACCACTTGTGGTTGCGGCTCGTCGTTCTCAGTATGATTGAATACGTTCCCGGTTTAGCCGGCGTTCCGGCAACAGAGTCAGCCATCTCTTCGATTGATGGTGAAAATGGCATCTTGGCTTATCGTGGTTACTCCATTGAGGATTTAGTCAAAAACGCTTCTTTTGAAGAGGCTTCAATGCTGTTATTGCATGGCGAATTGCCCAACAAACAAGAGCTAGAAGAGTTCCAGCATTTATTGCAAAGCCATTATCGAGTAAAGTCAAACATTCGCACGATGATGTGGTCATTGCCGCCAACGGGCCACCCAATGAATGTATTACAAATGGCAATTGCTTCAATGGCAACTTTCTACCCAGAGGCCAAGGCAGCAAACCCTGACTCTGATGTAACTCAAGTTGCACTAATCCATATTTTATCGACAACAGCCACCCTTGTTTCTATGTGGGAAAACGTGCGCAATGGTTACGACCCTGTTCCGCCCGACCCATCAATGGGCTATGCTCAAAACTTTCTGCACATGCTTTGTGGTAAAGAGTCAAGCGACGACATTGTCAAACTGTTTGATGCTTGCCTAATTTTGCACGCAGAACACACCATTAACGCCTCAACCTTCTCAGCCATGGTAACCGCCTCTACATTAACCAATCCGTTTGCTGCAATGTCAGCAGCTGTTGGCACTTTAGCTGGCCCGTTACACGGTGGTGCAAATGAAGATGTACTCAACATGTTAGATGAGATTGGCGAGGCTAAAAATGCACGTGGTTACATTGAAACCCGCCTAAAAAACAAACAAGTGATTTGGGGTATGGGGCATCGAGAATACAGTGTCAAAGATCCGCGCGCCACTATTTTGCAAAAAATGATCGAAGAATATATTAGTAAAACGGGGACCACCATATCTAAGCGTTTCGAAACCGCATTAGAAGTAGAGCACGTTTGTGAGGAGTTGTTATCTGCTAAGGGCGTCTATCCAAATGTTGACTTCTATTCTGGTATTTTGTATGCAGAAATTTTGCAACTACCGACCGACCAGTTCACTCCTATTTTTGCTGTTGCACGCTCTGCAGGCTGGTTAGCGCATTGGAGAGAACAAGTGCACCATAATCGCATTTTCAGACCAACGCAAATTTACACGGGTGTTGGTTCTAGAAAATACCCAAACAAATAGCTTAAGCTAGCCATGGATAAGACCACACATTTTGGCTTTAAAGACGTTGCCTCTGACGACAAGCAAAATTTAGTTCGAGGTGTTTTTGATTCGGTGGCCAGTAAATATGACCTAATGAATGACGTGCTTTCCTTTGGCGCGCACCGTTTGTGGAAACGCTATACCATTGCCTCAAGCAACGTTAAGGCCGGAGACAAGGTGTTAGATATTGCCGGTGGAACCGGTGACCTAGCCATTGAATTCAGAAAAAAAGTTGGCGACAGTGGGAAGGTGGTCTTAAGTGACATCAACGCTGCTATGCTTAATGAGGGTAGAAAAAACCTAATTAACAACGGTGTTTTTGGTGTGGATTTTGTTCAACTCAACGCACAACAAATCCCATTTACAGATAACACCTTTGATTGTGTCAGTATTGCTTTTGGTCTTCGAAACGTCACTGATAAAGATCATGCCCTCAAAGAAATGCAACGCATTCTAAAACCAGGGGGCTGTTTATTAATTTTAGAGTTTTCTAAAACCGATTCTGAGTTTTTGAAAAAATTCTACGATTTTTATTCGTTTAACATCATGCCAAAACTCGGTGGCATAATTGCTGACGATGAAGACTCTTATCAGTATTTAGCTGAGTCTATTCGAAAACACCCTGATCAAGAAACCCTAAAGTCTATGGTGTTAGATGCAGGTTTTGGTTTTTGTGAGTATCACAACTTATCAGGCGGTATCGTTGCTTTACACAAGGGCATCAAGGTTTAGACTCTATGCAACACTTTGTGCTTGAACAAGCCTTAAACTATTTGATCGACCAAGGTAGTGCAGACCTAAGCGCGCTCAACGGAAAAACGTTGTACTTTGCCTTAGAAGACTTACCACTCAACATTAATTTCATTTGTACCAATGATCGTATTTTTGTCACTACAAACACAAACGCTGACGCTGATGTCGACATCAAGCTAAAATCTAATGTTTTCTTGGCGTTATTTCAAGGCGAAGATTTAACCGAGCTACTTCGCCAGGACAAAATCATTATTCATGGCGATGTTAAAACCGCACAATTATTAGTTGACCTTTTCCAACAAATTGACATTGACTTCGAAGAGGTGCTGTCTAAATACACCGGCGATATTGTTGCTCACCAAATAGGCAAATTGGCCAAAAACTTTAAAACGTCCGACAACCCACTAGAAGCACTCAAGGATGAACTAACTGCCCTACTCATCGCGCCAAAAAAATCTAAGCTATTTAAAAGCAAAAGTGTCTAAATAAATGCGAAACTTGATCAGGTTTATTTCTATCTCACGTGTTTTAATGCGCTATCGATTAGACAGCTTGGTCTTGTCCACGCCTTTGTTAAAAAGCTTTAAGCCTCTTTTATATTTAATCCCTTGGCACTATTTTCCGGTAAAGCAATACACACGTGGTGAACGCATTCGTCTAGCACTAGAAGAGCTGGGGCCAATTTTTATTAAATTTGGACAAACGCTTTCTACCAGACGAGACTTATTGCCGGATGATATTGGTGACGAACTGGCTAAATTACAAGATAGCTGCCCTGCGTTTGACTCGGCCGAAGCCAAACGTATGATTGAGCAGTCTCTGGGTGGCAGTACAGATAGTTTATTTAAACATTTTGACCAGGCGCCACTCGCCTCAGCTTCCATTGCCCAAGTGCATACTGCCATTACGCATGATGGTGATGCTGTTGTAGTTAAAGTAGTGCGTCCTAATATTGACCAAATCATTAAACGTGATATCGAGTTAATGTACGCTTTAGCTAGGCTAATTAGCAAACATCCGGTGAGTGAGAAGGTGCGTCCTTTAGAAATTGTTGCAGAGTTTGAAGGTATTATCTTAAATGAACTAGACATGCTTAATGAAGCCGACAACGCCTCTCAATTACGACAAAACTTTCAAAACTCAAGCCTGTTGTATGTGCCAAAAGTATACTGGGATTTGTGCAGCGATAACGTGCTCACCACCGAACGCATTTACGGTACGCCCGTAGGTGATATTGCTCAGCTCAGGGCCGACAACGTTGATCTTAAAAAACTAGCCGAAGAAGGTGTGATTATCTTTTTTACCCAAGTATTTAAACACAATTTCTTCCATGCTGACATGCACCCTGGCAACATTTTTATCGGCACTGATGGCAATTATATTGGTGTTGATTTTGGCATTATGGGCACACTAAGTGAGACAGATAAAGACTTTCTTGCCGACGTCTTTCTAGCATTTTTTAATCAAGATTATCACGGCGTGGCTAGTGCTTACATTGAATCAGGCTGGGCAGGCGCTAGTACTGATGTAGCATCCTTTGAAAAGGCTATAGGCAGAATATGTGAGCCCATGTTTGAAAAGTCTTTAGGTGAGATCTCTTTTGGACAAGTGCTTATGGATTTGATGGCTGAGGCGAAAAATTTTGATATCACTGTTCAGCCACAACTGTTATTATTAGACAAAACCCTATTGAATATTGAGGGGCTAGGCAGACAACTTTATCCACAATTAGATTTATGGGCAACGGCCAAACCTTTTTTAGAAGACTTAGTTAAAGAGAAATACAGCATGAAAAATACATTTGAAAAACTTAAAGAACAAGCTCCTCAGTTGTTAAAAGATATTCCAGAGTTGCCGGCATTAGCCATTAACGCCCTAAAGCAGCTCGATAAAATGAAAGACTTGCCTAGCCTATACGCCCAGCAAACAGATTCAATTGTTAAGCAACTAAAAGACAATGCCAACAAGCAAACGTCGGCTATTTTTGCAGGGTCCTTAATCATACTTTCGGGTGTTTTGGCCACTAACACCCTGTGGTTAGCTAGTAGCATTAGTGCGGTGGTCGGCCTAGTGTTCTGGGTCAAGTCTAGATAACGTTTTCTTTAACCCTGTTTTCGGGTAAAATTATCACCTCGATATGTTTGGTCGCAAAGCATATTATTTATACGGCATCCAATTGTTGGGTGTTTTTTTATTTTTTGGAGAGTCAGAATGAGCATAACAATTAATGCAACAGCAAGAAATGACCAGGGCAAAGGTGCGAGCCGCCGCCTGCGTCGTGAAGAAAAAGTACCTGGTATCGTTTACGGTGCAGGCAAAGAACCTAGTACAATTTCACTAAACATACATGAGATCACACATCTATTAGAAAACAACGATGCTTTCACATCCGTTCTAGATTTGTCGATCGACAAAAAAATAGAGCCTGTCATTGTAAAAGACTTACAACGCCACCCTGCTAGAAACACCGTTACTCATGTTGACTTATTACGCATTAATATGAAAAAGGCTATTGTTACCAGCATTCCACTGAACTTTACTGGTGTTGATGACAACGAAGCAATTCGACTAGGCGCCATTCTTAACCAGTTTATTAATTCTGTTGAGGTTTCTTGTTTACCAGCAGACATGCCGAACGGTATTGAGGTTGACGTTAGCAATCTTGATCTGGGTGATCATATCAGCTTAACTGGCATCAACATGCCAGAAGGCGTGGCACTTACTGCATTAACCCATGGCGATATTGAAGCACACGATCAAAGTATTGTTGCAGTTCAAGAAGCTAAACTGATGGCTGAAGAGGTTGAAGAAGAGATAGTTGAGACTGAGGGTGATGAGTCTGCTGAAGGTGATGAGTCTGCTGAAGGTGCTGACGCCGAACAGGGCGATTCAGATTCAGATTCTTAATTTGGGCTAAATTATCATGGCGATTAAACTGATTGTTGGCCTGGGCAACCCGGGCAAAGACTATCAGCCTCATCGCCACAACGTTGGCTTTTGGTTTTGCGATGCACTTGCACATTTATACTCAGGTACCTTCAAAAAAGAAACTAAGTTTTTTGGTGATGTGGCACAAGTTAATATTGTAGGGTCGAGTCTACGCTTACTAAAGCCCAACACTTACATGAATCATTCAGGTCAATCGATTCAAAGCATTGCAAAATTCTATCAAATTAATGTTGATGAAATTTTAGTAGCACATGACGAATTAGACCTTAACCCTGGCGTTGCTAGAATCAAGTTTAGTGGAGGTCATGGCGGCCACAACGGCCTTAGAGACACTATTAAAGCGCTCAACAGTAATGATTTTTATCGACTAAGAATCGGCATTGGTCACCCGGGTGATAAGTCAAAAGTGGCTGATTTTGTCTTACACACGCCTAATAAATCAGAGGTTGAGCCGATACAAACAGCGCTGGTCAACTCGTTGAACGTTATTGAACAGGTGGTTAAAAGCGATATTGATTCTGCTATGAAAACGCTGCATACACAAGGATAAAAATGGGATTTAAATGTGGTATTGTTGGTTTGCCCAACGTTGGAAAATCAACACTCTTTAATGCACTAACTCAAGCAGGCATTGAGTCTGCTAACTATCCATTTTGTACAATTGAGCCAAACGTAGGCATCGTGCCGATTAATGACAGGCGCTTAGAACAACTGGCCGATATTGTTAATCCTAAAAAAATCCTACCCACCACCATGGAGTTTGTCGACATTGCCGGTTTGGTTGAGGGCGCCTCAAAAGGCGAGGGGTTGGGCAACCAGTTTTTAACCAATATTCGTGAAACCGATGCCATTGTCCATGTGGTTCGTTGTTTTGAAGACGAAGATATTGTGCACGTTGCCGGTAAAATATCGCCGCTTGA
>Ga0105349_10000300_pt1 | contig 18651 bp, 12 predicted proteins | sample EN1Hudseemescosm_FD_83661 | JGI IMG/M metagenome (GOLD analysis project Ga0105349, IMG submission 83661) | Methane-oxidizing microbial communities from mesocosms in the Hudson Canyon - EN1B Hudson Canyon | ecosystem: Environmental > Aquatic > Marine > Cold seeps | place: Hudson Canyon...
GCAGCATTACCACCGAGTTCTAAGATGACTGGCTTTTTACCAGCGCGAGCTTTTAAATCCCAACCCACATCTGGAGAACCAGTAAAGCTTAATAATTTAAAGCGATCGTCGATGGTGAATAAATCAGCACCGGTGCGAGAGCAAGGCAAAATAGAAAAAGCGCCTTTGGGCAAAATAGTTTCGGCTAATACTTCACCAATAATTAACGCACCAATAGGAGTGCGGCTAGCAGGTTTTAAAACAAACGGACAACCAACCGCAAGAGCAGGCGCGACTTTATGTGCGGCCAAATTTAATGGGAAATTAAACGGTGATATAAAAGAGCAGGGGCCAATCGGTACGTGTTTATACATACCTGTATAACCACGCGCACGAGGGGCGACCTCTAGGTTCATAATTTCCCCAGCCATGCGCACAGATTCTTCTGCGGCTATGCGGAAGGTATCGATTAAACGACCGACTTCACCACGAGCATCTTTAATCGGTTTACCTGCTTCAATGCATAAGGCCTGTGCCATTTCCTCGAAGCGCTCGGTAAAGCGTTTAACGCAATGATTGAGAATATCTTGGCGCTCATACGGTGCCATTTTACGCAGAGCGTCTTGGCTCGCTTCGGCGGCGGCAATCGCTTTATCAATTGCTACTTCATCCGCGAGTGCAACTCGGGTTGCGACTTCGCCAGAATATTTATCGGTGACTTCTAGGTCTTCATTGGCAAAGACTGCTTCGTTAGCTAAATAATATGGGTAGCTTTTATTCAACATCTTCTATTCCTTCTTGCTTATTCTTTCTATAACTAGACTATTAAAATTTAAATATTTCTATATAGCGCTTGTTAGATCTTAGAGCTCAGTTTACGTAATTGATTATTTAATATTTCATCATTTTCACTGTAATCAATTGGAATGTCGATTAAATGTACCGCAGGTTCTTTGATGCACTTTTCAAGTAGCGGCAGCAGTTCTTTAGCCGCGCCTATGCGATGGCCTTTACCGCCATACGCTTCAACATACTTTACAAAATCAGGGTTGCCATAATCCAAACCAAAGTCATCAAATTTCATATTGGCTTGCTTCCACTTAATCATGCCGTAAGCATCATCACGCAGAATTAAAACAATAATATGTTGTTTAAGACGTACAGCCGTTTCTAATTCCTGGCTATTCATCATAAAGCCGCCATCACCACAAATGGCGATAACTGGGCGATCAGGATGGACTAATTTGGCAGCCATGGCAGAAGGTAAACCTGCTCCCATTGTTGCTAAAGCGTTGTCGAGTAATACGGTATTGGGTTTGTGTGCTTTGTAATTACGCGCGAACCAAATTTTATACACGCCATTATCAAGACAAATAATTCCCTCAGCGGGCATCGCTTTACGCACATCGGCAACGAGGCGTTGTGGATAAATGGGGAAGCGGTCGTCAGTACAACCACGAGGTAATTCGTTTTCTTCAGCTGTTTTAACCTTATCGAAGTAACTGAAGTCCCAATGCTTTTGTATTTGCAGCTTTTCCAAAATAGCCCAAATGCTATTGGCGATATCACCCACGACTTCGACTTGGGGAAAATAGACGGGGTCAACTTCTGCAGACATATAGTTAATGTGGATAACTTTTTTATCGTTATTACGCATAAAGAAGGGCGGCTTTTCCACTACGTCGTGACCGACATTAATAATTAAATCGGCATGGGCGATTGCACGGTGAACAAAATCACCATCGGATAGTGTGGTATTGCCTAAGAATAAATCTTTGCTTTCATCAACTACGCCTTTGCCCATTTGTGTAGTAACAAAAGGTATTTTTAATTCATCCACCAAGCGGGTAAGCATCTTGCTCGACATTTTACGATTGGCAGCAGCGCCAATTAAGATTAACGGCGCCTTTGCTAGTTCGATCATATCCACCGCGTGTTTAATCGATTTTTCTTCAGCAACAGGGCGGCGAACTGAACTGGCTGGAATTAGCGTTGGGCTAGTTTCTTCATCAGCGATGTCTTCGGGCAGTTCTAAATGAACAGCTCCAGGACGTTCTGCGCTGGCGATACGAAATGCTTCACGCACTTGTGAGGCGATGCGTTCACCACTGACGATTTGCGCCGTGTATTTGGTAATAGGTCGCATCATGTCGACGACATCTAAGACTTGGAAGCGACCTTGCTTACTGGCTTTAATCGGTTTTTGGCCAGTAATCATCAGCATCGGCATGCCGCCCAGCTGTGCATAAGCCGCAGCGGTCACAAAGTTGGTAGCTCCTGGACCTAAAGTAGAAAGGCAAACGCCGACCTTACCGGTTAAGCGGCCGTAGGTGGCGGCCATAAAGCCAGCGGCTTGTTCGTGACGAGTGAGTATTAATCGAATGGAGGAGGTTCTTAAAGACTCTAAAACATCTAAGTTTTCTTCACCGGGAATGCCAAAGATGTATTCAACACCTTCTTGTTCTAATGCTTTAACGAATAAATCAGATGCTTTCATGTTTGAATCTTCCTTTCCTTAGTCTGTATAAGACTAGCAGCTATTAGTAGTGCCGCAGGAAAGGAAGATTCTGTTGCCTAGGCAGGAGTAGCTTCGGTCAGACTTGCTGGATTAGTGTTATCGATTGGAGCATTTTCTGAGTGTGAAATATTGTGGATAACAAAATCTAATAATTCTTCTACTCGGCCACCATCTAATTCAGTGGGTGCGCGCATTAGAATCTCTACGCCTTTAGGGTGTCCCGCTAACGTTATAAAGATTGCTGTGGTATCAAACTCAGGAGGAATGAAGTAACACTTGTTGGCACTAAAGCCTTCACCGCTGAACTGCTCTACCTTAAGTAAACCTAAGTTTGAAATGACTCCGGTGGTACGAAATTGTCCGTTCAAACGACGTTTTTCAACCAAACGGTTATTACTGTTGTGGATAGTTTTTCTAGGCACCCAATTCAGTAGATGGAAAGGGAAGAAGCGGAAGAAGCGTGGTATTTCAGCTTCCTTCTTCTCCGCTAATTGAGCTTTAATATCCTGATTCCATTGCTGGGCATCAGTATTCAGATTGATATTAACGACAATGCCACCGGTTAAATTTGCCGTTGAGGTAAGTCCTTCTCTGTGTGGGCGCATATCAACGGGGATTTGGAAGCGTACGTTATCTTCACCTTTTAAGCGGGTAAAGCGGGCGGTTTCTAGTGCTACTTTAGCTAATACACCTTTATGCTTACCCTCTAGAGTTCGACGAATCCAGCGTGAAGTTTGTTTCTTCTCAATTTCAGAGATTTGTTTTGGCTTACCCGTTGGCGCTGCGACATCAGGTCCCAAATCTTCCGCTTTAGCATGATTGTTTAAAGACAGCGCCAATTCCATATCGGTAATATTACTATTTTCTCCAATCGGTTCCTCACCGCGTAAACAACGAAATACATCGTTAGCAAAGTGCAAGGTACCACGACCATCCATCGCGCCATGGTGACTGCGAAATATAATATAAGACTTATTTAATACTTTATTAATAATGACCAGCACTTCGCTGGTCGGCCCTGTGCGTACTGGCAGCGGATCTTGTAAGAAAGCAGCATTATCATTACTTAACCCATCCCAATCACTTTCTATCACGCGCATAGGCGTGCTGTGATCGCTATCAACCCAGCGACTGAAACCAAGGTGGCCTTTTAGTTTTACTCGACTGCCTGGGTTTGCATAGGAGGCTTTGGTTGTTGCTCGACGAAAGGCATCAATATCAAGATCGACATTTCCCTCAACCACCATTTGATTCATGCAAGGTGTAAGGTGTTTGCCATCTTTTAAGCTATCGCAGCTTACGTAGTAGCGTTCGATGGTGGACAGTGGGCGTTGATAAGTCATGATATTAATCCTTCGTTATTATTTTTGGCATCTTGCCAGCCAGCTTCCCAGCTAGAGGTAAGAACATCGTCATGATAGGGACTGTTTTTCTTCTTTTTATTATTGCTGCCTTGCTGGAAACCTTGCTGATAGGCTTGCTCGACCAGATCGGTAGTCGTCTTTTTGCGGCGCAGGGTGTTGACGCTGTTATTGATAGCGATTAACCATTGGTCGAGCAGTAAATAGGTTGCGGGAACCAGCAGTAAACTAATAAAGGTGGCAAACAATACGCCAAAGGCAAGAGAGACTGCCATTGGAATTAAAAACTGTGCCTGAATACTGGTTTCTAAAATGAGCGGAGTTAAGCCGACAAAGGTGGTTAATGAGGTTAATAGAATAGGGCGAAAACGTTTTTTCCCAGCATCACAAACCGCAATAAAAACAGAATGCCCTTTTTCTCTTTGTCCGTTTATATAACTCATTAAAACAAGATTGTCGTTTACCACCACGCCGCTGACGGCAACCATGCCAACAAAAGACCAAAGAGTTAATTCTAAATTTAAAAACAAATGCCCCACTAGAGAGCCAAGTAAGCCGAAAGGAATTGCAAATAAAACCAATAACGGTTGGCTATAAGATCCAAAAAGAATTGCCATCATAAGATACATAACCAGAATGGCAACGAGATAGCCTTTGGTTAATATCTTCAGAAAAGAAGCGATGCTTTTTTGTTGCCCAGCAGTATTCCAGCGCAGCTCTGGGTGATCGCTGATAATCTGGTTTAGGGTGATACTTTGTAATTCATCCTTTATGTGAGATATCGAATTTTTTTCACTATCAATATACGCACTGACCGATACGATGCGTTGCTGTTCATAGCGTTTAATATGATTACGTGCAGGCTGATAATTAATATTCGCGATAGAAGACAAACTAACATATTGTCCATTAGGCAGTTTAATCGGCAGGTTTTCTAAGTACCACATTGAAGAGCGTTCATCTTCGGGTAATCCTAACCAAACATTAATTTCATCATCTTGGGTTTGAATATTTTGTACATCGCTACCTTGGTAGGCATTATGCACTTGAGATAATACTTGTTCTAATGAAAGGTCTAACGCAACAGCATTGTTTTGTAGGCTGATATTTGCTTGTTGCTTAGCACTACTAATAGAATCGCGAATATCGTATGCGCCATCATACTCTGCTAATACTTTTTTAAGTTTATCCGCAGCACTTTTTAACTGGACAAGGTCATATCCTGAAAATTCAATGTTAATATCGGGTTTAGCAGGGTTTAAGCTAGAGCTGTATTTTATTTTTTCGATATCACTTATAGGGCCTGTTAGTTCGCGCCAACGAGTCGCGAGTTCCTGACCGCTGTACTGGCGATTATTGCTACTGGATAGCTCTAAGGTGACTTGCGCACTATGATCCAAGTTTTTATCTAAGTCTTGATTCGAAATTTTATTTTTTGGGCCAATGACGGAATAACTATGAAGAATCGTGGGAGTTGATTCGTGAGTAGTTTCTTCGGTAAGTTGATTTGCTGCGGTAACCAGTTGCTTAATCGCTGTTTCCGTTTTATGGCGCGGAGATCCTTCGGGAAAAGTGAGATTGGCAATAACAACATCTGCTTCAATGGCCGAGAATAGTGCAACTCGCATCCAGCCCGTTGATACGACGACCATGAAAATAACAAAAACCAAACTAAAGCCAATGATCACTAGTCCTTTATTGTGAAGCGATCTTATTAATAAAGGTTGATAGATTTTATTAATAAACCTATCCAGAGTATTGCTAAAACCATTTTGTATTTTAATAAAAAAATTGGGTTTTTTGTTAGGTGCAGGCTTATTACCAGATAAGTGTGCAGGCAGTATATAAACAGACTCCAGTAGTGAAAATATAAGCGTTAAAATAACCACAATAGGAATGGCCTGCATTAACTTACCTTCTGGCCCAGGGAGAAATAGTAACGGCAAAAAAGCAACGATGCTGGTAGCAATAGCGAAAAATATAGGTTTATAAACCTGGTAGGTACCTTCTAATGCGCCAGCAGCACCATAGTTGCCTAGCTCATTTTGCTGATGCACCGATTCACCAACAACAACGGCGTCATCGACTACGATGCCAAGTACTAAAATAAAGGCAAATAATGAGATGACATTAATTGATACATCAAAGAATGGCATAAAAAACAAACTGCCAAAGAAAGAGACTGGAATACCTAAACTTACCCAAAATGAAAGGCGAGTATTTAAAAATAATAATAGAACGATAAAAAGCAGTAATAAACCGGTAAACGCATTGTCTAATAAAAGATCAATACGGCTTTTGAAGTGCTTTGAGTCATCTTGCCAGACGTGTAAATACATGTTGTCGGGTATCTTTGCGCTAGCAATATAAGAATTCAGGCTTTCTGCTATATCCATAATGTTCTGATCACCAATACGATATATATCGATGGAGACTGCGGGTTTATTATCAAAGCTGGCTTGGTATTCATGGCTGTAACGATTATCAGTTATGCTTGCAATATCTTTGAGCTTAATTTCTGCACCGTCACTATTCGACAGAATGACGATATTTTTGAACCCTTCGCTATTTTCTTGTTGCTCATTCGACGTGATTAATACATTACCTTCTTGAGTCTTTAATGAGCCCCCTGGTAACTGGTTTGATTGCTGAGTGATCAAACTATTGATTTGAGAAAATGTGACATCGTATTTTTCTAAATTATGAGAAGGGACATTGATTTCTATTCTTGATTGTTTGATATCTTCAAGGTCAATAATGCTTATGTTATCGAATTCTAATAAGTCTTTGCGTACTTTTTTCATAATCTTTGCAAGATCTGAGTAGTTCGAATCACCGTAGAGAATCAGTTTTGCTACGCGATTTCGAACATTTAATTCTTTAATTTCTGGTGTCCCAGCATCTTTTGGTAAGGCATCAGAGCTTTGAATTCTGTTTTTAACTTCATCGAGTATATTTTTAGTAACAAAGCCATCGGCTACGTCTAAGGTTATTGAACATAAGCCTTCATAAGCGGTCGAGGTAAGGTCTAATGTTCCTGGGATGTCGTAGATTCTTTGCTCAATCGGTTTGCATACCGTCGCCTCTACCGTTTCAACGGTAGCGCCCGGTAGTAACGTTTGAATACCAATTCTTTCTAGTGAAACGTTGGGTATGAGTTCCATACGGGTATCAGGAATGGTGAGCAAACCTAGTATGAAAACAGAGATCATAAATAGGTTGGCAGCAACCGGATTATTGACGAACCACTGGATAGAGTAGCGCATTACAGTGCCTCAACAATGGCAGGTGTTGTAAGTTCTTTTTGCTGCCCTGAAAGTTTACGCACCTTAGGCTCAACTAATAAGCCATCGACTAAATTACTGAAAGAGCCTGTGACTATTCGCTCGCCTAAGTTAATGCCCGAGGTAATGTATATTTGATCTTTGCCTCGATAGATAACGTCAACAGGTTTTCTTGATATACGGTTTTCCTTGGAAATTGTCCATAGGTTATCTTCAGCTTGAAGGCTATCGCGTGGCAATATATGCAGTTCAGTTTGCAGGTTGCCAGTAATGATGGCTTCTATAAACGATCCGGGTAGTAGGGGTCTTGATTTTGAATTTAGAGTATCGTTATTATCAACAGTAGCAATGACATAAAGAAGTTGGTTTTTATCTCTCTCTCCTTCTGTACGGGTAATAGTGCCATACCAAATAATACTGTCGTCTTGGAAGTTTTTTATTAATACCTTAGGCAGAGCATTAATTGATTCGGCTTTTTGTTTAGAGTATTGCAGTCCCAATAATGAAATTTGGTGATCGTTTAGAGGCAGCCTAACTTCGACTGTTTTTGTGCCATAGATCTTAGCCAGCTCTTGGGTCGCTTGTAAGTACTCGCCCAGATGAATGTTGGCCATGATAACTTTGCCATTGATCGGTGCTTTGATTGATGTTTTCTCTAATTGTTTTTTTGCATACTCTAGAGCGGCATTTGCTGCGTCGACTTGGCTATTCGCGTAGCGTAATTGTGGAACATAAAGAGCATAATCAGACGCATTTTTTCCCGCTCCCTTTTTTGCTACTCTAGCTTTAGCTTTTGTTTCATAAAATTGAAGTTTCGCTTGGTCGAGTGTCGACTGTTTCTGAGCGATATCGAGAATAAAAGGTTGTGGGTCTAGTTGAATTAATAATTCGTCCTGTTTAACCAATCCGCCATTAATTAATTGCTCGCTTACGAATGTCACTAACCCAGGAACTTCACTGGATATTAGACGAGTTTGAGCGGGTGATACCTTTCCGCGACTGAATATCGGAATCGATACCTCAGAAGATTTCGCAACGATATAGGGAATGACTGGGGTGTGGATCTTTGCTTCAGTTTTTTCTGGGGTCGGCTTGTTATCCGTCAATAGGTAGATAGAGCCTGCGGCAATAGCAAAGATTACGATTAACTTAAAATTAAAACTAGATGAATTCATTGTGATTTATTTCTTCGGTTAAGTTGATTTTCCAATCGTGTAAACATTTTTCAGTTAACTTAATGTCTTGGCAGATCATTGGGTGCAGCTTTAATCCAAGGGTCAGCTGACCATGCCATTCCATAATACCGGTGGAAACTGGGTAGTTTTTTGTTCCTATACCACAGCTAACCCATACTTCATCGTTGTTTTCGGCGGGGATATTATTCTCTTGCAATGGCCAGGCGCCTAAGTAACTAAAAGAGCCCGCATAAAAATTCTTTTTGCTAATGCTCTTGTATATATAGCGGACACCAGGCTTGCCGATTAACTTGCCTATATGAGCGAGTTTCCAAGTGCTCCAGTGTTCTTTTAGCTTTATCTTATGCTTAATTTCTTGCTGTAGCTGCTTTGGTGTTATGTAGTTGTTTAAGCATATTGTGATGCCGGAGGAGTAATTACTGGTATCGTTTTCGAGAGAAATAGCACCACGTAAATTGACTGGATAAAACCAATAATAATTTTGATTACCGTCTATCAGGTTGTCAGCGATTGCCTTGTTTAGAGACCACATAAGAAACGTACTGAAGGCAACGCGATTTTTCTTGGCATTTCTTTTAATTAATAGTGTTGTTTCTTTGTCAAAATAGGCATTAACAATATCCGCTGAATTATCATTGCTGCAGGGGAAGTTGCTCTTCCAGCGAATTGTTTTTGATGGGGTATATTTACTTTCAATCTTGTTATTTTTTTTCTGTAATTTATTCAGTTTATATAGCTGCCAAGAGCTAGGTTCTGACTTCTCTCCACTGATAGGCAAATTCTTACAAGGGTAGCCTTGATCGCGCAAAATTGTTGCAATACCACCGATACCATCCATCTTGCTATGAGAGAAGGTATTCCATTGAATATCACCGCTACTTTTATTCATTGGGCCGATGCTCATTGCATCACTGATACCCAGTTCTTTTCTGACGTCGAACCACATTGAAATATAATCTTTTGAAGCTTTCATCACATAAGTCCTATAAGCGGCAGGTTTCTAAATACATGAGCTTTGGAGCTGATGGTTGAGTTAAAATATCTGGCTCTTTGCCATAACTAGCAAGGTAATGATTGCTGTTTAAACTATGGCGTTTTAGGTTTTCAACCGCTTGGTGTAAAGGATCGTTTTTATCAAAGCCGACAATCAATGCGTCGTAAGATGATTTTCGATATGCGGAGAGTATTTCAGCAATCAAGCTTTTCAGATAACTAGGATCGTTATTTTTGCATAATACCGAATGCAAACTTATGTAGTTTCCTAGACTTCCTGGTTTAGGTAGATTTAAGCCACCAAATAACGTACTACTAATATTGCTGATATGGCGTAGCAGTTTCATCTTGCCACTGTAGGAAAGGAAGCGGGTTTGTTTAAATGATTTTTGATCCCATAAACCAGCAACAGCAACCAACTCTTTATCTTCAAAGCACAGATAATATTGTTCAAATTTCAGATTACGATAATAAGGGTCGTCACTTTCAATATTAGAAAAATCATAGCAAGGATAAAATTGCTTTTGCTTGGAGTGTTGCTCAAAGAATTCTTGCATCTGCGTACTATCAGACGCACTTGCTTGGCGAATAGTATGCTCTACCGCCTCAGCTTTCTGATTCAACGCTATCATGTGAGTGACAAGATTCCCTGCTGGGTGGTAGTTTGGCAGGGATAAGCGACCACTGCCTACCGTTTCGATAGAGGCTTTATTCTCTTCCAATATAACGGTTTGCATCCACTCGTCTTGCATTAGGTCGCGGTATTTCTTGAATAAACGGAATAAAGTTCTACCACCTTTATAATCCTGATGTATTCGTAAATCATTACCATAGCGAGTCCAGCGTTTCTCGCCATTGATATAAACTAGACGCTTACCAATACTAAAAGATGCGGCTAATCTTTTTTCTTCAGTATCTTCCATGAGCCATACTTCAGGATCACTGGTTGTTGTATGAGTTGCATGAAAGAAATTCGGCGTGCGCTCAAAGTTTAAACTAATACTTCCTTCTTGAGGTGTATCGTTTATCAGGGTTATTAATGCTTCAGAATCTTCACTTTCTGCACGTCGGATGTGGTAGCGTTTTGTCATCTGACCGGCTCCATGTCAACCGTGCTTGGTTCTGCTGCTTTTGATTCAAATGAGGCATGTTCCCAAGTGATTAAAGGTTCAACCTTGATATTGCCTTTAACCATGCCTTGATCAATTTTATGTTGAGCATAATAATCTAGAGCATTTTCTTTAATTAATATTTTGGCATGACCTAGCTGGCCAAGCTCACGAGCAAGCTTGTAATGAAAATGTTCGCAAAGTTGTTCTTCTAGGCGTTGAGATAAATGATGTTCAGTCGCTTCTTTATCGCTCATTATAAGCGCAGCTGTAGCACTACAAAGTAAGGAATAGCGAGGCTTTTCTTTTTCACTTTGGGCTGGTATGGCTATCAGTGTAATAGGCGTAACCGTATCAAATTGATTGAATTGATTAATTAGCTGTATAGCAACCTCTGGTGATAATTTCTCGCCAACTAGATCGGTACCATCGATTCTTCCTATAAACTCAAAGCAAGGGCAAAGGTTGATGAAGCTAGTAACACGCAAGTGATCTTTCATTGCATAGCGTAACAAACCATTGCCTGAACTAATTATAGGTCTAACATTCTGACCTGCTGTTAGCTGCCAGCTTGTTAATATTTCATGAGTATCTAAGTCTTCAAACTCATAAAAATGGCTGTTAATTGCTAGAGGATATTTGTTATTGATAGGGATGCTTATCACACCCTCTGTCGCCCATAATCCTTTTCCTTGAAATTCACTATGAGGAAATAAATCCTGCAGTTTTTTTGCCCAAATCTTGGAAGAGGAAGTATCCCATGCACTGATTAATGCTAGATTTGGCCAGATTTCCTTAGTGAAGTTAGCATCCGCTTTTCCATTCCACTGGGCCATTATTTTTGCTGACTCGGAATTGCTAGGGCAAGGAATGTTTTTAAGTCCAGGGTATTTATCTGGCCAATGACCTTGAGTTAACGTTTGCTGTAAATCTATTTTATGATCTTGAATAAACTCCAGCAGGCTTAAACCAAAGGTGGGGCTCCATACAGAAATGAAACTCAGGTCTCGTGAGCAAAGCAGATAGCAGGCAGTAGCAAAAAAAGATTCATCTGATGTTTCAGCAAGGGATATTGACTCGGGAACCGCCATCGTGCCAGCCATAAATAAACGCTTCCACCAAGGTAAAAGCTGCAAGTCATTATTGATGCTGGTTGTTAATTTATTGCGTAAGTCACTAGGAACCCAAGACAGTGACCAGTAATGTTTACCTTTGCGAACACCTGGGAATTGCTGATACAAGTCGGCTACCCAGGGTGATATGGCGTTATCGAGTTCACTTAAAAATGCTTGAGTGTAAGGGATCCATTTAATTTTTGATGTTGAACCACTGGTTGGCTGATATCTTTCACAATCAAGCTTGGTTAAAACGAAGTCATGTCCTTGCTGTTGCTTGGAAATAGATGACTGCCAATATTCATAATCTGTAATAGGAACTTGTTTCTGGTATTCCTTAAGCGTTGTATTGGAGGTTATACCATGCTTATTTGCATTTTCACTTCCGGAAATATTATCAAACAGTGTCTTTAATACCGCTGTTTGAGTCGCCTCTACGTTTAGACTACCTTCTAATAAAGTATTTTTCCCCTTATGCGATAGGTAATAAGAGGCTTGATGTAAAAGGCGGCCAATGAGAGATGAAATGACTGACATTATGATACTTCCATGTGCGTTTTATGAGCTTTAACCTTGGTCTTTTTGAAAGGGACCATATTCTTACGCACAAATTGCCATACCCCGCTTATAGACACCTCACCGACACAAGGCAGCTCGGTTCCTTGACGCCAAGAAGGGTTTAGTTTTTCAAAGTGACGAATATCTGGGTGAGAATCTGTCATGTCTTGCGTGATTGCGGCTACATCCCCTTTTAGATGTTGGTACTCGTCACCAAAATCTAATAATCTGTGGGTCGTATTATAAGCGCTTGGATACAGCTGTTGGCAGTATTCATCGACAATCGATTCAAGCTTTATATTATTTTTGTCATGACTTGGGTAGTGCGTTGGAAAGTTGTTCGTTAACAGCAGGTAGGTCTTGTATCCTTTGGATATTAATAACCAAAAAATGGGTGTTTTAGGCTGCTTTAATTTAGTTTTTAATAATTGCTTAAGGAACTGTTTATGTAGTTCTTTATTTCCCCAATATTTCTTTTCTACAACCGTATCACCACTGAATATACCTATAGACTTTTTACCAGCGGCCATTAATTCGAGCTCGGTCCAGGTACTAAATCCTACAATTCTTTTTTCTTTTTTGTCATGTAGCATAATTACGCCGGTCTTTGCGCCCATGTCGGTCACAAAAGTCTTTAGATCTGCATTATGATAATACTGAATAAAAATATTATGCATTTCTAATAGCTCGGGGATTGAGATGCTTTTTATCTTTTTAAAGCTGGCAGTTATTTTGTTTTTTGCTTCCATGTAAATCTCCAGGACAATTAAATGCCAGACATGAAGGGGGCTCAGAAATCAATCTGAAATATTTCATTTATTTCACGATGTCTAACGCGAAAAATTAAATCTTATGTTGCTTTAATATGGGAGAGGTCGGTCGAGTGGTCATCATGATCTGTCATCCATTTTGTACACTGTAGTGAATTTTTATATTTATTATTTTTTATTTGTTACTTTTTGAATGAGGCCAGTTAATCATAATTAGAGAATTTTAAAAGACATTTCTAGTTTAATTGATACGTTTGTACTTCAAGTAGTTATGCTTGGGGTAAGGCTTTTGTAAATGGCAAATTTAGCTAAGTAAATCGCTATTAATCGTTTTTTTTATTTGCTATTGAACTGCCCTTAAGAAGTATGTAAATTTTTAGTATGGGAAGTGTAAATGGGGCGTATGGGGTCTAATCCTGGTGGGGCGGTATTATTAGCGTATTGGATAAACCAACCAAAAGAGAGATCTATTTGGCTGCTATGCAAATGTTACAGGCACAAAAAAGCCCGTACTTTTCAGTACAGGCTTCTTGGAATAAGTGGTGCCCTAATGGGGGCGTACTTATTTTATGTAAATAAATTTTATTCTAGAGATACCGATATTTCGAGATTTATGTTCTCACCATTCATGGGTGAGGCTGTGATGTTGCCCCCGATAATATTGGGGGCATCTTCATTTAAATTAGAAGTCACCTTTGTTATCTCCTGACAACTATCGCTAGTACCGTCACAGAATGGGTAATGAATCGGTAACTCTGGATTGGAAAATAGATTGTCGTCAGTAAATACGGAGAGTCTAGTTTTTTCTGAGGTGCTAAGGTCATCTAGCTGTAAAAAAATACGATTACCATAATTGAATTTTGCCAAGATAAATTTCTCGGTTGAATAACTAACTTCTTGTAAATTATCTGATGCCTGTAATGTGATGATTGTATTTTTATTTTCAATGCGCATGCATCTCATCGCCGTTTCTTCGGTGTCGAGAAAGGGCACTCCATTAATTGTGAAGTTAGTCGCAAGTTCGTTCGCTTGAGAAAAATTGATCTTATCACTGATTTTAACACCCTTTATAGCGAGTATATTAGTTTGGTCATAAGATTTATAAGCAGGGACTAATGGATCATTTGTATTAATGGGGCGGCTCTTGAATAGCTGGCTCGCATTGCCTTGTAAGCTTAAATTATCGTTGAGCTCTAAGCGGTTCTGACTGCTTAAAGGTAAGCGAATAATGTGCTGGAGTGATTCTATAGTCTCTATATCAGCGCTAGGAACGTCAAAGGAAAGAGATAATACGTTGTCTTTCTTTTCTAAAGGCGGGGAGTTGAAAAATCCATTTGCTATCACGACGTTAGGGTGGCTATCAAGATAGCACTCTTGTAATAAATAGCCTTCACCCTCGGATTTAGTAATGGTTATAAACTCTCTAATTTTGTGCTTAGATTTTCTTATTTCTTTTACAGTTAAAGCATCTTCTTGGTAGCTAACAACCTCACTCGTCGCATCTATGTCTAGCATCCAAATACCGACAGGGGATTCACTTGATAAGTTGGTGTTTATTTCAGGAAGGAGGCTAGTATTTGATGGCTCTTTATCATCTTTCTCAAAAGGCCAGCACGCTGTTAGGCATAGGAAGCCACTGAATAAGAGAGTGTATTTGAGTAAGGCAAGCATGGTGAAAGTCCGTTTCATTTCAAGCAGGCATAAAAAAGCCCGTACTTTTCAGTACAGGCTTCTTGGAATAAGTGGTGCCCGGAGACAGAATCGAACTGCCGACACGAGGATTTTCAATCTCTCGATTAGTACCAGACACTAAAAGATAGCTGTGGATACTAGAGGATGCTCTTTGTGATAGCAATTGATTTCAGTGGCGCTTATGTGCTTTTAGCAACGATATAATGCGGATAAGTTATTAAGTGTTAATATCTTATCCGCTGCAAGCAGTGGAAATCTAGACATGTATCGGTTGGTTGAAGGGCTAATATCCGATAGAGCTATAGGTAACTCTCCCATTTTTAACTGACGCTAAAAGTAGAAAGTTATTTGGCTAAAGCAATTGCCTTGGAAAGATGCTAACTAGAGATGATAATGTCCCTCTAGTTAGCTGGGCAAGCCCACTACACCGGTACACTGTCAAGTTAGATAAGTGCAACATCCCTCTCAAGGTCACCCTGAGCTCGACTATCCTCATAATTACCTTTAATTATGGGCAAGTAGCGCTTACAGATCGCCTTCTGAGATTCTTCGAGAGAGCATTGCTTTAGCATCCTAATTGCGTGTTCAGCTTCCATTAATTCTACTTTCATATATTCCACCAATTCTGCATCTAACCCAGAGATCATGGCTGCTACCATCTCGTGGCGCTTAAACCAGTAATCTTGGATAATTGTAGGTATTTCCATTAGCGGCATTCCAGCTTTAAGCTTCTTAACAGCAGTAATAGCTTTAGCTTTATTACCAGTTTGACCTGGAACATATACATCAATTTCAATTTTATCTGTCCTGATAAAGCATAAAATCAAAGCTGCTTGCTGAAGGGAGAGCGGTAGCTGGTTATCTTTCCCTCCTGTGACGAGGTTGGGATATTCCTCTGCATACAATATCGCTTTTTCTACTTCTTTTGTTGTGTAGTTCTCTCGGGTTAATTTGTTTAAAACCCGTATTAGGAACCCATATTCAGGGTCGTTCTCACACCCATCACCCTGAACGTATTGACTATTTAAGTAATATTCATAACCATCTTCATTATTGTGAATATTAAACCTAGCCTCAGGCTCATGAATAGTAGGTAAATCATTATTAGGCCCCGTAAGTAGCTCAAATAGATACTTCTTGGCTAATAACTGATTTTCAATTTCTATGGCCGTTATTGACATTATAAGATCGATATCCAATGTCTTTTGAACGGGAGAGTCAGGGATGGATTGTAAAACTTCTAAGCTTTCACTATAAGTAGGAACAATATCATCACTAAGTCCTTTAGACTTAATCTTAAAAAGTTGGGACGAGTCAGGAAGGGTTGAGGAGTTAAAATAAGCTACAGCTTCAAAAAGCTTAATGCACTGTGTCAATTCAGTATCTTGTAGCCCTGCCAATAACATTAGTCTGAAATCAGAAAGCTTCAGAGAGAGTGAATCAGCAATACCTTGAAGGGCCTTAGGACTAGTACCAAATGTAGCCCTGATTTCCATAGACCCTTTTCTTGGGTTGGGCCGTATGTTTGAGAAAAAGTGTGGGTCGCCACGAAGGAAGCGTGAACACACCAACAAGGACTTTGCCGCTATTGAAGCATCATCACCTGTAGCTCGGTATTCAGAATACTTCTTCCCCGTTAATCTATGAATTCGATTTTTGACAGTATTTATATGACCTTTATAGTCGAAATTACTTCCACTGGATTGTATCGTCTCTTCTACCATCTGGTTAATTAATCTACCTTCTAAACATTCTTCAGGTTTCAGCGTTACCCTGTTCCCCGTGTCGTAGATTGAGTCAAAAATAACCGCTCGAAATTTATCATTCATAACTTTTAATCGAGATATTCCAAGCGAATTAGTACCTGACCTTGTATCTGAACGATATAGTACGTCCTGTGGATCATTAGACTTGAAAAAATCTCGTATTATTTTAATGCATTCCTCAGTCTGGAGGTTTGAGTCAGATGCCGACATAGCTAACTCCATCAAAAACACTTACATATTGCTTTTGTTCATTTTTTAGACTTTGGAACATTTCTTTGTACCTAGGATTGGACGGAAGCTGCTGTAGAACTTGAAACTCATTAGTAGCACTTTTTACAGCTTCAATATAGCTACTACTATTAAGCTGGTAGTGGCCAACCATTGCGTTGAAAACGGGACTGGGACCATAAGTCGCTACCGACTGATTGAACCAATATATAGGACTAGTAGAATGAATAGCCTTTTTGGCTGATGCTGGTGAGTGGGTCATTGTATATCTCCTCTTTAGAAATCACATACTCCCATGAGATCTAATCGGCGTAAGTAGGAGAAGTTTTATTTTTTTAAATCAAGGTGAATGCGACTCTATTTGATATAGCGGTGTCGCCGATATACTCCAGTTGCTCACTATTAAACTTCAAAAATGGATTCCATTGTTTCATCAGAAAGCTGAGGCCGTTTCAAATGCTCTTTTGTATTTCAATAGAGTCTTGTTTGAAATTTTAGCGGTAAAGCATGAATGATTTTGCGTCTACTTCTGCTTGGCTACCGTGCTGATAGTATATTATTTTAGGATGAAGGCGTTATTTTGTTTCACAACATTATTCCCCCCAGTTAAGAAAAAGCATACTGATGTGTTGACTGGGAGTTAGGCTGAGTATACTATGATTGTGTTTATAAGATTACACATTCAAATTATACGAGGATCAGTATCATGGCTAAAATGTCAATTAATGAGGTAGTTAAGGCTGCTATTACAAGTGGAAAACTTGAAGTCCCACAGCTGCCACAGGGAATCAGCAAAGACACAATCAGAAAGGTTCTGGCTAAAATAAACAGAGAAAGCACTGATATGGTCGATGCGGTGTTTGCATTATTAGATGAGTCGCCATCTTGGTTTAGCTCAGCTCCAGCAGGCAGCCGTTTTGCTGATGGTGCATCGACAGCCCATATAGGTGCACATGTTGCAATTTTACAGAGAGGGTCAGATGCAAAACTTGACCGAGAGGGTCGAGACTACTGGATTAAACCTTTAGTAGAAGTAGGTGCTTTAGAGCTCTGTTACCTACCATCTAAGAGCGATAAGCAGCTCATCGCAAATGGATTCAAATTTTACCCGGGGCATTTAAAAGCAAAGTCTCCCAATAGTAGTTATCGTCTGGCACCTTCTTTCGTGTCAATTTTGACGTCAGATAACTGGGATGATGAACTAAGCGTGTGGATCGGACAGGACAAAATTCGAGAGCGATTAGAAATCCAGGCGCGTGCGGCGGTTGAAGCAAAACGCATGGCGGATAACAGCCACTCGGATTTAATCCATGCTAGCGTTAACCATTATGTTCCTGCATTCCTTTCGGGATACGAAGTAGTTTATATTGATGATGGAGATGGCGATCGCATTACTGAAGAACAAATCAAGAATTTGGCTAAGGCGGGATTAACTATTCGCTTAGGCGATGCAATGCCGGATGTTTTGTTGTGGAATGAAGCTGAAAGTGCTCTTTGGGTCATCGAGGCAGTAACAAGTGATGGCGAAGTAGATAGTCATAAAGTAACGCAGATGAAAAACTTTTCCTCACGCCACGGTTTAAAACATGTCGGTTTTACAACTACTTATCAGTCTTGGAAGAAGTTTGCAGAACGCCAAAAGAAAACAAAATCTAACATTGCTGTTGAAACTTATGTTTGGATTCTTGAAGCCGGATCTACTCAAATGTTGGTTGAAGGACCAAAGTAATAGATTAGATACTCTGGCCTTATCGATTATAAAGAACTAGTTAGCGATTAAGATAACCACTGACTAGTTCGTCAATTTCTTGCTGCTCAATAATGCCATTTTGATTGGCCTTTCTCTCGCTTATCACTACACCACCTAGCTGTCTTAGTTGTCCAACTGTAGGGTATCGTAAACTCCTAAGATCAGTCGCATTCACTTGGGTATGCCCATTGAACTGCCTAAAGTATTGGTCAACAATTGTAGAGTTTAAAAAAGCAGTGAGTCCTTCAGCGATTTTCTGTTCTAGTGGTTGACCGTTTGAATGAAAGTAATTTGTTTGTTTTCAAATCCGACAACGTCTTCAGGTATATCTA
>Ga0105349_10000301_pt1 | contig 18637 bp, 17 predicted proteins | sample EN1Hudseemescosm_FD_83661 | JGI IMG/M metagenome (GOLD analysis project Ga0105349, IMG submission 83661) | Methane-oxidizing microbial communities from mesocosms in the Hudson Canyon - EN1B Hudson Canyon | ecosystem: Environmental > Aquatic > Marine > Cold seeps | place: Hudson Canyon...
AAAAAACATCATAAGGCTATGTTTTTCTGTCCTTATTTTTCCAAGGATTCCTAGTAGTTCTTAACCCACAGATAGGGTGATGCCTATCAACTAAGGCAGGATTTGATCCTGCCTTTTTCATGTTTGTAATTTTTATTGGACTTATTTTCAATCAAATAATCATTATTGACACTGCAAGTCTGATTATGATAAGATGCCTCCAACTCATATATATGAATATTTAAATACGTATATATGTGTAAAGCATACAAATGTATGAACTATTTCTTATTAATGTTAGACAGTTAACTGAAATAATTGGATTAATGTATTAATGAAACTGGTTCTAAAGATATAACTTATAGTAGTTAATTTCGCCTTACAATTCATATAATTTTGAGTATTTATTAAAAATTGAGAAAAATGATCAACCATAGAAAGACAAGGTGCTGCAAAGATAAAGTCGCTAGCTCGGCATTTAAAAGCATCTATTTAACTTGTAAGTGTCATGTCTAGATTGGTTCCACCACACGGTGGCGCAAATTTAAAACCACTTTCGCTAGAAGGTGCAAACTTATCTAAAGAGATTAAAAGGGCGGCTAATCTGCCACAAGTTCATTGCTCTTCAAGAGAGTTTGGCGATGTTATCATGCTAGGTATTGGAGGGTTTACGCCTCTAAATGGCTTTATGGGCAAGGGTGACTGGGAGGGTGTTTGTCTTCATATGATGATGACTGATGAGATTTTTTGGCCGATTCCAATCACACTTTCAACAAACGATGAAAGTATTAGAATTGGCGACGATATTGCCCTAACATACGGTCAAGATAAGGCCATAATTGCCACAATGACTGTCACCGAAAAGTACAGTATCGATAAAGACTTGGAGTGTATTTCAGTTTACAAAACAACTGATCAAGAGCATCCTGGTGTTGCACTGGTTAAAGCCCAAGGAAAATACAATCTTGCAGGACCAATTAAAGTGTTGTCCGATGGTCATTTTTCTGCAACATATGGTGATCTTTATATGACACCAAGTGAAACACGCGCTTATTTTGAAGAAAAAGGCTGGTCAAATATTGCTGCTTTTCAGACTCGAAACCCCATGCATCGTTCTCATGAGTATCTTGCCAAAATTGCAATTGAAATTTGTGATGGGGTTATGATTCACTCAACCCTTGGCGAACTTAAACCTGGGGATATACCTGCAGAAGTTCGTTCAGAGGCTATTAGCGCTTTAATTGAAAATTATTTTACTGATAATAGTGTCCTGCAGTCTGGTTATCCTCTAGATATGCGTTATGCCGGACCTCGAGAAGCGCTATTGCACGCACTGTTTCGTCAAAATTATGGCTGCTCGCATTTAATTGTGGGGAGAGATCACGCCGGTGTTGGTGACTACTATGGGCCGTTTGATGCGCACAATATTTTTGATGAAATTCCTAAAGATGCGTTAATTACTGCACCTCTTAAGATTGATTGGACATTTTGGTGTAATAAGTGTGCAAGTATGGCAAGCATGAAAACTTGCCCACACAAATCTGAAGATAGATTGTTGTTGTCTGGAAGCAAGCTAAGGCATTTGTTGAGTGAAAACCTAGAAGTGCCTGAAAACTTCTCCAGGTCAGAGGTTTTATCAATACTGCGGAATTATTACTCAAAGCTCAAAGAAGACGAGAAAGTTAAAGTGGAGCTTAAAGGCCATTCGGCTAAATGAGGGCATAAGTAAGCTAAGGTTTAAAAAGGAAAAATATTATTTATTTAAGGAGAGATAGAAAACTATGATTTCAACTAACCGCATTGCTGAGCTTGCAGAATCAGCAGAAATATCTTATGAGGTAATGCAGTATTATGTCGCATTAATGATTGTACTTGTTGTTGTTGCGACACTTGTTGATATTGTTCACAAGAAAAGCGCCAGGTACTTCTTTGAAAACGCTAAAAAAGCTCAAAAGAATGCCACTCAAACCGTCACGAGCGGTGAAAAAATGAGTGTTGCGGTGAAGACTGCCGTTAAAGATGTGGCACTTTCAGGTGAATTTTGTAGCACTAAAAGGCGAGTAGCTCATTTATTCACTATGTATGGATTTATCCTATTCGTTACAACAACTGCCGCTCTTGTTTTTTATCCTAAATTGGGAGAAAACAGCACAATTCTTCCACAGTTGTGGCACATAGGCGCTGGAATGCTGGCTTTGGGAAGTTGGTGGTTTTGGTTATTTATTAGAGTCGATGTTGCAGCAGAAGGAAACAAGTGGTACAACGTTGAGCCAATGGATTTATTTAGCCTTTCATTAATGGCAACTTCTGCACTGGCGCTTACTTGGTCGCTTACAGGTGGTGGTGTTGGCCTTACATTTGTTTTATTTGTTGTTGCTAGCACCATTCTTTTTGGCGGAGTCTTGTGGTCAAAATTTGCACATATGTTTTTTAAACCAGCTGCCGCATTCAACAAGCGAATGATGAAAGCTGATGGCTCAATGGAGAACCTTCCAGAGCCTGCTGATAGAGCGAACCCTGAAGTAAGCGGAAGACATTCTATGTTACTGCTTAAGGATGCGCCTATGGATATGGGTCTGGGCATCAAGCGTGAAGCGCCACGCCATTATTAATAATAATTAGACTAGAGAGAGGAGTAGTTATGCCAACTTTTGTATATATGACACGTTGTGACGGTTGTGGACATTGCGTTGATATTTGTCCATCCGATATCATGCACATTGATAAAAAATATCGTCGGGCGGTAAATATCGAACCCAATATGTGTTGGGAGTGCTACGCCTGTGTTAAGGCTTGCCCACAAAATGCAATTGATGTTCGTGGTTATGCTGATTTTGCACCGCTCGGCCACAGTGTTAGGGTTCTGAGAGAAGAGGAAAAAGGCACAATTTCATGGAAGATAAAGTTTCGAGATGGTCGTGAAAAGAATTTTGTCTCACCAATAACAACCAAACCTTGGGGTGAGAATATTCCAAAACTTTCCGAGTTGCCTGTACCTTCGGCTGATGAGTTTAAGAGTCAGTTGCTTTGTTATGAGCCCGATGCACTCAATATTGAGGAAGGGTTGCACACAATGAAAAATCTCACACTTAAAGAAGGAGTCTACTACTAATGGCTAAAGTTAAAACAATCCACGAGAACTGTGACGTCTTGGTAGTTGGTGGCGGCATGGGTGGCACGGGCGCGGCCTATGAGGCTAGATATTGGGGCAGGGACATGAAAATTGTTGTTGCCGAGAAAGCCAACATCGACCGTTCAGGTGCTGTTGCACAAGGCCTATATGCGATTAACTGCTACATGGGAACACAATGGGGAGAGAATAACCCAGAAGACCATGTGCGTTATGCCAGAAACGACTTGATGGGTATGGTTCGTGAGGATTTGGCCTATGATATGGCGCGCCATGTTGATTCGGCTGTCCATAAGTTCGAAGAGTGGGGTTTACCAATGATGAAAAATGAAGAAACTGGTCGCTACCAAAGAGAAGGCAAATGGCAGATTATGATTCATGGTGAAAGTTATAAGCCTATTGTGGCAGAAGCGGCCAAGAAATCAGCCGATAAGGTTTATAACCGCATTATGATTACCCATCTATTGATGGATGAAAACCATGAAAATCGCGTTGCTGGGGCCGTTGGGTTTAACTGTCGCACTGGAAATTATCATGTTTTTAAAGCAAAAACGGTAATTGTTGCGGCTGGCGGAGCTTCGCATATTTTCAAACCACGCTCCGTGGGCGAAGGTATGGGACGCACTTGGTACGCGCCGTGGAGTAGTGGCTCGGCATATGCTCTCTCGATCGAGGCTGGCGCTAAGATGACCCAAATGGAAAATCGTATTGTATTGGCGAGGTTTAAAGATGGATATGGGCCAGTTGGCGCCTACTTCTTGCATCTTAAAACGTACACCCAAAATGGTTATGGCGAAGAGTATGAATCTAAATGGTATGATCATACAAAAGCCATTGTTGGTGAATATATTGATCACACTCCGACGCCAACTTGTCTTCGTAATCACGCTTTTATCGAGGAAGTGAAGGCGGGTCGTGGACCTATCCATATGGTAACTATGGAGGCCTTCCAAGATCCCCATCTAGAAGAAGTTGGCTGGGAGAATTTTTTAGGTATGACGGTGGGCCAAGCAGTTGTTTGGGCTTCTCAAAATATCGATCCAAAGTATGTCAATCCAGAATTAACAACTTCTGAGCCCTATGTTATGGGTTCACATGCAACATGTTCTGGTGCATGGTGTTCTGGGCCCGAAGATCTTTCGCCTCCAGAGTACTTCTGGGGCTACAACCGTATGATGACGGTAGAGGGGTTGTTTGGTGCTGGAGACGCTATTGGCGGCACAGCACATGCGTTTTCATCAGGTTCCTTTACCGAAGGTCGTTTGGCGGCTAAAGCTGCAGTCAACTACATCCTCGATGGCAAAGGCGAAGATATTAATGTGTCAAAGAAAAGACTGGCCGAATTGAAAAAGGAAATATACAAGCCTCTTGAAAATTATACAGTGGGGAGAAATGAAATTGTTGGCGGCACTGTTTCACCAAGCTATTTGTTACCAATTCAGGGTCTTCAACGTCTTGAGAAAATCATGGACGAGTATTGTGGCGGCACAAGTGTCAACTATATGACAAACGACAAACTGTTGAATATGGGTCTAGAAAAGCTTGCAGTTCTAGAAGAGGATCTGGATCATATTGGCGCTGAAGATAATCACCAGTTAATGCGAGCTTGGGAGTTGAAGCATCGACACCGAACGTCAGAAAGTGTCATGCATCACACACTCTTTCGTGAAGAAACTCGCTGGCCAGGATATTACTATCGTGGAGATGCATTAAAACTGGACGACGATAATTGGCACGTGCTAACAGTTTCAAGGCGTGACCCTGAAACTGGCGAGTACACAATGGAAAAGGCACCGGTTTACCATTTAATCGACGATGAACAAGAAGGCGACTAACAAGTCGGCGTTATAGCTTGCTTCCAATTAATATCAAAAGACCGTTATACTTCTTGTGTAACAGTATTTTCACGCTTATAAAATGAATATATTAGATAAAACAGACGATGAAATTATTGAGATTGCCAACCCGTTGTGGAGCAACCTGATTAAAAACTCCAATAACCAAAACTATATGGGATTTACCAAGCATTTTTCCAAGGAAATGCTGCGCGGCGCTAATGAAATTGAAGTTGGAAAGCAATGGGCGAGAAATGAATTAACAAAGAACCTGTGCAAAGAAATAGAGTTGCTTGGCATCCTTCGACGTGGCGACCATGTCAGTGTGTTGTATAAACAAAAAAATAAAAAAATACCAGGAGAGTATTTGGGACGCCTTGTCATTGGTATGGAAGATGATTTGGTAAGGGTTTTTGGCGCAACTATTTTTTAACTCCATTATGAAAGAAAGTATTAAAGAAGGTAAATTTGTTGAGTTAAGTTATAAAATTACAGATCAAAATACTGCTGAGATTATTGTCCAAGTTGATGTCCCATTAGGCTATGTGCAAGGAGATAACTCACCGTTGTTGCCACAAGTGATTCAAGCATTAAAAGGAAAAATAGTTGGCGATAAAATTGATGTGGCGATTGATTGCAGTAAAGTATTTGGTCAGTGGGACAAAAGCCTAACATTTACTGATGACCTTGAAAACGTGCCTGAAGAGTATAGATTAGTCGGAACTAAAGTTACCATGGAAAGTGCTGATGGTGTGCCTAGAGATTTTTGTGTGACCAAGATCGAGAATAACAAACTCACCGTGGATGGTAATAACCCTTTATGTGGTAGGGAGGTTGTATTTTCATTAGAGGTTGTCTCTATCCGTGATGCAAGTGAAGCGGAGATTGCATCTGGCGGCCCCTTAAATGTTGAACAGAATGAGGCGGGACATTAACATTATCGAGCAATCAGAATGGCATTAGACTTTTCTCTTTTTGAAAAAAATATTGCAAAAAACCTTATCAATGAGCGCTGGAGTGGAGTGGATGTTGAGCTTGCTGATGTTGAAGTCTCAAGAACTTCCAGTAGTAAATCCCTTCCTTATCCAGCGCTTGTGTGGGAAGCTTCTAAGTGTACTTTTGTTGTCATCAAGGTTGACGAGTCTGCCTACAAGTGTATTTTTTATTATTTGGGTACGCAGCGTTTTGATACAGGCGTAAATGAATATGATGATTTGAACGACTGTATTCTTTCGATAATGAAAGTTCAAGCCAATTTTTTGTTAACGAAAAATCATGATATCAGTGTAACAAACACTTGAGCAGTATTTAAAGTCACCTAAAAGCGTCCAAAGGGAAAGTTAATTAAACACATGTGACTCAAACTCCCAGTTCTCTTCGTCATCAATTGTAAGAATTAAACATCTTGGACCCCCCTGATTGCGAACGCCACCTGATGCTCCTGGGTTTATCACCCAAGGGGTGTTATTTTTGTCGATTGTTTGTACATGAGTGTGTCCATAAACAACAGCCTTAGCATTTGGGTGTGTCTTTCTGAGTGAATCATGACATGGCTGGTGATGGCCATGTTTATGGCCGTGCTCGACAATCAGTTTACCACCAGGTAAATCTAGACTCTCGACTTCGTTAAGAAAAGTCATGTGTGGATCGTTATTTCCCTGTACAGCGATAAGCCTTTGTTTTGGTGTAATATTTTTTAAGATTGACTCATCGATAATATCGCCGGCATGTACTGCAAAATCACAGCTATTAATGAGCTCGATTATTTGCGGATGAATGTCGCCATGTGAATCTGATAGTATCGCAACGGTTGTCATGGAAAAGTCCTTATAGTTTATTACGCTTCTCTGCCATAGTAAAGATTCACAACGTGTTTAGCTTCAGCAAAAAACAACCATCTTTCTAATATAGTCCCTAGAAAACAAGCAAGGGTTGCTGTAAGTAATGCATTGAAGTTGAGCTCTTGTGACCAGAGGCTGTATGCTGGAATAATAACCATAAAAATGAGTGAGCTGTAGCGAAGTATCAGTACTTTTGCCGGAGAAACGTCAAAGCCAAATTCACGCATCGAGAAGTTTTTAGAGCTTTCGCCAGTATGCAATAAACGTACTGTTCTTGCAGAAAGGCCAGTTGCTGTTTTTATACTTAAGCCAGAAGGTTTGCCAATAAAGTAATAGTAAATAATTTTGCTAATAAGGATCATGGCAGCTAAAGCAAGCAATACATCTATAGGAATACTGAGATCTTTGTCAAAATAAAGAAATATTGTTAGGCTGGCAAGTGAGCCGGAAAGTAGTCCAATTAATATAAAATTCCATGGCACAAGAGGTGAATTCCATGCTCGAATGGTTTTTAGGCACGCATAAATCATACCACTTGAGTATATTGTAATTAATGAAATGGCTATGAGAATGACTGCCATCGAATTGAGAAGCACGTTGTTAAACTCTACAAAGTAAAAAGAAACTATAAAAAGTATCGTGATTGGAAAACTAAGTATTGCAAACACACCCTCTCTTGAGAGCCAAGATGAGCGAAAGCGAAAAAAAGCTCGCCAGGCATTTTTTGGGTTGGCCAAGTGAAATGTAGACGAAATAAGGCCAAGCGCCACACAAATCAATCCAATCAAGGTGCTTGCAAGAAGCGCATTTGCAAGTTGGCCACCAGGGTTAGCGCTTTGAAGTGCGATTAATGCTGAAAATACTAAAATACCGTACCCCATTCCCGAGGTAACTGTAAATAAAATAACTGAAAAAGCTGGATGCATGATTATTCTAATTTGTTAGCGATTAATAAGCTCATTTGCCCAGTTTTTAACTTGACCAATGAGTGTTTTAGGATTTTTATCAGTCTTAATGTTTTTGGCAAGTCTTGGGGGTAGGTATTGATTCGTTGGATTGTAGCCAAGTTCATTCATTAGGCCATTACCATTTCTTTCGCGGGTTAGTATGCTAACATTTGAATTTGGATCGTCGAAGTCACCAAAATGGCGCGCACTTGTTGGGCAAGTCATGACACACGAAGGCTGTCGATCATATTCAGAAAGCGATTCGTCATATATGCGATCAACGCATAGAGTGCACTTTTTCATTGTGCCAGAGTCTCTATCAAGTTCTCGAGAGCCATAAGGGCAGGCCCATGCGCATAAATTACACCCCATACATTTATCTTGATCGATTAACACAATACCATCACTCTTACGTTTGTAGGATGCCCCTGTTGGGCACACAGTAACGCACGCGGCATCTTCACACTGCATACACGACATAGGGAAATTAACCGTTTTAGCGTGTGGATACTCACCCTCTTCGTAAACTCGAACGCGGTTAAAAAAGACGCCTGATGGATCTTTTTCATAAGGTTTTTGGTCGCTGAGTGAGCCAGTTGTACCAGATGTATTCCACTCTTTGCATGAGATGACGCAAGCGTGACAGCCTACACATGTGTCTAAATCAATAACTAATCCTAATCTCATATGTTTCCTTAGCGTGCTTTTTTGCCACGAGTTAATACATCTTTTGTTGGACGCACAATATTCACCGGTTCGTGGGTTTTGTATTTGAGTACACCGGGCTGCTGTGGCGCGTTTGGTATTGGTTTAATAGTATCAAACTGAGGGAATGATACTGGCGTTTGATCTTTAGCTCTTCGTATCTTAACACGGGTGTCATACCAGGCGGCTTGACCTGTAATCGGATCAGAATTTGTTAATTCCCTTCTAGATGGAGAGTTGGGTAGTAATTCTGAAATCAAATGATTGAGTAAAAATCCTTTTTCAGATTCGTTAGAGCCCGCTTTCAGACCCCAAGCGCCAGATTGCTTCCCAATTGCATTCCAAGTCCAAACTGTATGTTTTTCACAACCTTCCATGAGTTTTGCTTGTACTTTAATAGCGCCACTTCTAGATTCCACCCAAACCCAATCGTGCTCTGCAATATTCATTGATTCGGCGATGGTGCGATTGATATAAAGTCTGTTTTGTGCCATGATTTGTCGTAGCCAGGCATTTTGAGAGTCCCAAGAGTGGTACATAAACATTGGCCTCTGAGTGGTGGTTGAGAACGGATACTCTTCTTCGTCTATGAGTGAAACTTCTAAGGGTTTGTAATAACTTGGATAAGGGGTAAAGTAACGACTGAGTCGCTCTTTATCTATATCTTCTGTAGGGCAGGGGCCGTTGTAAAGACCTTGTCCCGCTAGGCGAAATTTTTGTAAAGTTTCAGAATATAGCTCCATAACAATAGGTTTGTTATTAAAGTTTAAGTGTGTTTCAGCAGCAAAATCAAGATATTCTTTATTAGCAAAGCGATAGTATTTTTGTGAGTCAGGAATTTTTATTTCAAAAAAACTCTCGTTTTCAATGTACTTTTCCCACTGGCTTGGATTGGGCTCGCCAACAATACTCTTCTCTCCGTTTTCACCTCTCCAGCCTGCCAAAAAGCCAATTCCAGGGTGTTTTTCCCAATTAGTGATAAATTCTTTGTAGCCCGAATATTTAGCAGTACCATCTTTGTTTGTGAAAACTGGAAATTTCAATCTGGTGCCCAAATCAACCAATACTTCCTGCCAAGGCCTGACGTCACGATCTAATTCAACAATTGGGTGTCTTATCGAGTCTGCTATAACGTGCGGCTCAGAAATAGGGCGATCAAGGATAGAGATGGTGTCAAATCGCTCTAAATAGGTCGTGTCTGGCAAGATAAGGTCGCCAAAATTAACCGTTTCCGAGTGAAAGGCATCCACAACTACTAAGTATGGTATTTTGTATTCGCCATTTTCGCCTTTTTCCTTCAGAAGTTTTTGTGTATCTCCAGGGTTCATGCTGGAATTCCAAGCCATATTTGCCATAAAGAAAATGAGCGTGTCAATCGTATAGGGATCACCCTTTACCGCGTTGTTGATTACCATGTGCATCAAGCCGTGATTTGCTATTGGCGCTTCCCATGAATATGCTTTATCAATTCTAAGTGGCTTTCCATTTTTATCAATACACAGATCTTCTGGACAGGTGGGAAAGCCCAAGGGTGGAGAGCTTAATGGTGTATTTGGCTTCATTTCCTTCGCCGGTTTGATTGGTGGCGGAATCATCCTTGGAAAAGGAGGTTTTGCTAGATGCGATCCTGGGCAGTCTACAGCGCCTAAAAGAACCTGAAGAATATGAATCGCTCGACAAGTTTGAAAGCCGTTTGAATGCGCTGCAATACCTCGCATCGCATGCATTGACACTGGTCTGCCAATAAACTTGTCGTGCTTTCTACCAGCCCAGTCTACCCACTCAGTATCGATTTCAATAGTTTCTTGAAATGCTACATGTGCCATTTCTAAGGCATGTCTTTCTATGTCTTCAGCAGGAATACCGGTTTCTTTTGCAACCCTTTCTAAGTTGTACTCTTCACCAAGGTATCCTTCGGCCAAAATAGTGAAAGATGTTTTAACCATAAAGCCTTCGTTGGATTGCCATTCACCAAACAAGGCAGGCTTAATATCGGCTTTACTTGCATCAATGAAAGTGTTTTTTTCAAGATCCCAGGCCAGTGGATTTTCATCTTTATTTCGCCAAATTAAGCCATCGTTACTTTGACCAGGATTTTGAATAACCAAATGTGGGGCGTTTGTATAACGAATTAAAAATTCTTTATCAAATTGATCATTTTCAAGCAAAACTCGCGACATTGCAATTGCAAACAAGCCATCGGTGCCTGGTCGGATTGGAATCCACTCGTCAGCGATGGCTTGGTAACCAGTGCGAACAGGATTCACTGTAGCAAATTTGGCTCCGTTTTTCTTCAATTTTGACAAGCCAATCTTCATTGGGTTTGACGAGTGATCTTCTGCCACTCCCCATAACATAAAGTATTTAGTGTTATCCCAGTCAGGATCGCCAAACTCCCAGAAAGATTGACCCAAGGTGTAAAGGCCAGCTGCAGCCATATTGACTGAGCAAAAGCCACCATGGGAGGACCAGTTGATTGTGCCGAATTGCTGTGCCCAGAGACCTGTAAGCGCTTGCATTTGATCCCTGCCTGTAAAAAATGCAAGTTTTTTTGGGTCAGTTGCGCGGATTTTCTGTAAGCGATTCGTTAGTTCATCAAGTGCTTCATCCCATGAAATGACTTCAAACTCTCCTGCACCTCTTTCAGTGCCGGGCTTCCTGCGTAACGGCGAACGTAATTTGGCCATCGACTCATGCTTCATAATCCCCGCATTACCCTTTGCACAAAGAACACCTTTGTTAACAGGGTGATTGCGATTGCCTTGGATGTAGCGAACCTTTTTTCCTTCAAGTGTTACTTTGATACCGCAACGACACGCACACATATAGCATGTTGTTGTTTTAATCTCTTGATTAGATCTGTCTTCAAAAACCGGTAAAGGGTCTTCAAGGTCAATATTCTGGGGGCAGGTTTGTTCAGTCATTCTTGTGTCAATAGATAGGTCAACTCATATATATGAGTATAAATAATGCTCTTAATTTTACTCAGTTATCCACTATATTACTAAAATATTTATGAAGTAATTCACAGGTTTATCTTGAGGTGACAAGGTAAAGCGTTGAATCATAGCAGGTCGCAATCATGATGCTGGTATATAAATTCACCTGTACCAATAAAGACATAGGTCTGGTATATAAGCTTAAACAAAAATGTTTAACACTTTTTTGGATGCAGACAATACAGTGCAAGGAATTATTCGGGTATCCCTATAGTTGTGGTGTAGCTAAACATGTCGGCTCGACCAGTAGTAATCCGGTATTCAACCAGCCCCTTGTCTTTTGCGTAGGAGTGTCGGTTCAAAATGACGACAGGGTCGCCAGCATTAATATTAAGAATATTGGCTGTTTTAGCTTCTGCAATACTTGCTGTTAGTATTTCCTTGGATGATGTAATGTGAGTATTAAACTTTTTGGAAACTAAGGCGTAAAGCAGGTCGGGAATATGAATATCAGAACCCTGTAAACCTTCAACAGTTTCAGCTATCCACCATGATTTTTCGATAATCACAGGATGCTTTTTATCAATATACCCCATTCTTTCTAAATAAATAACATCCGCGCCATGTTCAATTTCAAGTTGGTGGCTGATTTCAGCAGTCGCGGAAATTTTTTTCCTGACAGGAGTGGTTTTGTATATTCGTATTGATGAACCAGTACTACTGCCGTAACTGAAAAAATTAAACATACTATTGTCAAAGCCATAATCCGACACATACGTGCCTTTACCATGATGGCGATATAATAATTTGTCTTTCTCGAGAATGTCCATAGCTTTTCTCACTGTACCCACACTTACCTTGAGTAGTTTTGAAAGTTGCGACTCAGAAGGTACAAGATCCCCCACAGTCAATTCACCGTTAGCAATTCGGTCTTTGATATGGTCAATCACCACCTCGTAAAGTTTTATTTTCATAATTCTTACAATTACTAAATTTTTTGAAATGATAACACACAAAGTTGCTGAGAGCGTCCTAACCATATTTTACATTTACTTACTGTGTGAGGTTTAATCTTGCGGCCATAGATATTTATGGTTATCCAATATTTTATTGACAATCAAGATTATGTCGTGGTAAGATGGACCACACATATATATGAGTCGTTTTTTTTTGATAGTAATAACCAGGTACCCTAGAGATGGAATATTTTGTTTTTTTAGATTATTTTTCTAACGTTTTTACGTGGTATCACTTAGGTCTGCTTCTGGGAGGTACATTTGCAGGTATTATTCTAGGCGCTTTACCCGGTCTTAGCCCGACAATGTCGGTTGCATTACTTATCCCCTTTACATTTCATATGGAGCCGGCAAGTGGTTTAATTTTGTTAGGTGCCATGTACACAGCCACCGTTGCGGGTGGGGCGATTAGCGCAATTCTGGTTAATGTGCCAGGAGCACCAGCAAACATTGCCACTGCAATGGATGGCCATAAAATGGCCAAGCAGGGAAAAGCTAAAGAGGCGTTGCATTATTGCTTTATGTCATCATTTGTTGGTGGCATTTTTGGTGTGATAATTCTGATTTTTTTCACCCCGCCTCTTGCCGAATGGTCGTTAAAGTTTGGAACCACGGAGCTCTTCTGGATCGCAATTTTGGGTATTACAATTATTGCCACAATTGATTCTAATTCTGTAGTTAAGGGTCTCCTTTCTGGCCTTTTTGGTCTAATGCTGGCCACTGTTGGTGACAACCCAGTATTGGGTGTCGATCGTTTTGTGGTGACTGACCACCTTACAGGTGGCGTGAATATTGTTGTGGGTTTAATTGGTTTGTTTGCGATGCCGCAAGTTCTAAACCTGATGGAAAAGTACTATAAGGATAAGCACGAAGCGCTCGAGGCAACAGGATCTTCAACCCTATCACAGTCGTTCGCATATGTTCTTGGCCGATGGAAAGCCTTGTCTATAGGATCAGTTATTGGCTCGATAGTCGGTATTATTCCTGGCGCGGGCGGTCAAATTGCAGGCCTTGTAGCCTACGATCAAACAAAAAAAGTCAGTAATCTTCAGGACAACTATGGAAAAGGCGAGCCAGAAGGCGTTATTGCTGCTGAAAGTGCAAATAACTCAATGGTTGGGCCGTCGTTAATTCCTCTTTTAACATTAAGCATACCCGGTAGTCCAACTGCTGCCGTACTTCTTGGTGGATTACTGATTCACGGTATTTTCCCCGGCCATGATATTTTCACCTCGCCAAACACTAAGGAGGTCGTCTGGACTTTTATTGATTCATTAATTGTTGCTTAGGTGTTTATGCTTATTATTGGTCTATTTTTAAGTAGACACAGCGGCTGGATTATGAAGGTGCCAGACAACTATATGGCGGTTGGTATTTTTGTACTAGCTGTTTTTGGTACTTATAGTATTGGCAACTCTTATTCAGATGTATTAATTATGGTTACTCTTGGTACTGTAATGTTTTTTGCTAGTAAAGCAGGGTTCAGTGCAGTTCCTGTTGTTCTGGGAATTATTCTTGGCCCAATTGCAGAAAATAATTTCTTATTAGGAAAGTTAATTGGTGGGGCTACATACCAAGGCGATTGGTGGTTGTACTTTGTGCGTAACGAATTAAATATTGCACTGATTTCAATCTGCATTCTTTCTATTGCATGGGGCGTGTACTCAACTAGTAAATCAAAGAAAAAATCTTAATATGAAACCACAAATTAAAATATCCACACTTGTTGTTACACTCATAACGGTTGCACTACTGTATGCATCCTTCGATGAGGTGTTTAACCCTAATCCGTGGACTGAGAATGAAGACTACCTTTTCCCTAGATTTGTTTCATGCGGTATAGCAATCCTGACATTTCTTTTGTATTTTGATGGTGCCAAAAATAAGACCACCTCATATAAAGAGCTCTTGCCTGGCTTGGGTTTAATTGTTGTCTATTTGATTGTAATGAAAACCATTGGTTTTTATGTTACTTCACTGATTATGTTCTTTGCTATTGTGATGATTTATCACAAAAGTGAGGAATCCACTGACTTTTGGCGCGTGTGTGTTGTGAAGCTTGGTGTTTCTGTGGTATTTACAGTTGTTTTGTATTTACTGTTTACTGAGTTATTGAATGTTTATCCGCCAAAGGGGTTGTTTTTATAATTAACTCAAACAAAGGAGAGAAAATGAAAATTAAACAATTAACAAAAGTTGCTTTACTTGCAGCGGCATCTTTGATGGCGTTTCAAGCATCGGCGGCATATCCAGATGGTAAGCCAATCGGCGCTATGGTTGCTTACGGCCCGGGTGGTGCGACGGACTTCCAAGCTCGAATCGCAACACTAGCTTCGGGTAAGGAAGCGTTTATTGGTGCGCCAATTTACATCGTTAACAAGCCAGGAGCTGGTGGTAGAACTGGTTGGAACTGGTTTGCTAGTGAGGCGCCTAAAGATGGTTTTATGCTAGCCGCATATAACGTGCCGCATTTCATTGCGCAATCTATTGTGTTTGATACTGCCTACAGTATTGATACTCTAGAGCCATTGGGTAACTGGGGCGCTGATCCTGCGGTATTGATTGTATCGAAGGATAGTCCATTCAACACTGTAGAAGAGCTGCTTGCACATGCTGACGCTAATCCTGGTGCTGTAACTATTAGTGGTGCTGGTAAATTTGTTGGACATCATATTGCATACTTGCAGTTTGAAAAAGCATCTGGCAGAGACTTAACGTACATTCCAGCGAAAGGTGGTGTGGATGCGCTAAGAATGGTTAAAGCTGGCGAAGTAACGGCTGGATTTAATAACTTGTCAGACTCCGCAAGAAGTGCTGCTGATCTTAAGATCTTGGCAGTTGCTGACTTGACTAGACACGAGTACTTGCCTGAAGTTCGTACTTTGCAAGAAGCTGGTGTTGATGTTGATGATTCAAGTGTTAACTTCCGTGGTTTGATGGTACCTGCTGGTACACCTCAGGATGTTATCGACTATTTGGCTGAAAGAGTTCCAGCTATGTATGCTGATGGCAAAACTCAGAAGAAGATGGTGTCAACTAACTCTCCGTCTCGTATCTTGAGCAGAGATGAAGTGATCGCCATGTGGTCAGAAAGACAAGCTTATTTAACTGAGCTTTTGGCCGGCCTTCAATAATATATTATTGAAAGCTATTGACCGGGGTGCTGAGTTTAGCGCCTCGGTCAAACATTTATAAATTTAATCTAGACTCTAACAATGACAAGTAAAACCGACTCCTTGATTGATGAATTAATCAATCGAGCCAGAATATCTCAATCAATTATTAATGATTTTTCACAGGAACAAATCGACGAATTACTTCTGGCTATTGCCTGGGAAGTAATCAAACCTGAGAACAATCAACCTTTGTCAGAAATGGCTGTCGAACATACAGGCTGTGGCAAAGTGGAAGACAAAATGCGCAAGAATCAGCGCAAAACAATAGGCCTACTTCGTGACTTAAAAGGAGTAAAGACGGTAGGTGTAATTAATGAAGACAGCGAAAGGGGTCTTGTTGAAATCGCTAAACCTGTAGGTGTTATTGGTGCTATTGCTCCCTCAACCAATCCAATTGCGACACCTCTCAATAAAACTATTAATGCACTTAAATGTCGCAACGCAATTATCTTGGCGCCATCCCCAAAGGGGGCTGCTGTTTGTGCGAAGGTGGTTGGTTTAATGCAAACTGCGCTTCGCAGGGTTGGTGCGCCGATCAACTTAATCCAATGCTTGCCACAACCGATAACTAAAGAAAACACTGTTGAATTAACACAAAAAGTAGATTTAGTTATAGCTACAGGCTCACAAAATAATATTAAACGTGCACTGGAAACTGGCACGCCAACCTTGGGCGTTGGCGTTGGTAATGTCCCATCGATTATTGATGAAAGTGCAAATTTATCTGATGCCGCTGCAAAAATCAAGGCCTCTAAAACCTTTGACAACGCCACCAGCTGCTCATCTGAAAACAGTGTTGTTATTCTTGACTCGGTATACAAGGAGGCGATTGCTGCGCTTTCTAGCGAAGGCGGCGTGCTTCTAAATGCGAAAGAAAAGTCGTTGCTTTGTGAAAAAATGTGGGATGAAAACCGCATTATAAACCGCAACATCATTGCCAAAAAATCTTCTGAAATTGCGGTTTTAGTTGGACTTGATAATAAAAAATACGGTTCTTCTGAATTTCTGCTGGTGGAGGAGACCGGTATTGGTAAGGACTATCCATTCTCAATGGAAAAACTTTCACCTATATTAACAGTTTACCGTGCTAAAAATTTTGATGATGCTGTTCGGATTACAACTAAATTATTAAAAAATCAAGGCCAGGGACATTCTTGTAGTATTCATAGTGCAACAGATACAAATATTGAGCGCTTGGGTCTTGAACTTCCAGTTTGTCGTCTTATTGTTAATCAGGCACACTGTTTTGCTACAGGCGGTAACTTTGATAATGCACTGCCATTTTCATTGTCTATGGGGTGCGGCACATGGGGTAATAATGTTTCAGGTGAAAACCTTAACTACAAGCAATACCTTAACATTACAAGAATTGTTAGAACCATTACACCTAACGAACCGAGCGAAGAAGATGTGTTTGGTGAATACTGGAAAAAACACTTATTGCCAAATTCTAAAACAATCACTACTTTTGTTGATAAGCATGCTCAGAATACGCCAGATAAAACTTACCTTATTGAGGCTGACACTGATTCGCACATAAGTTATCAGAGACTTAAGGGTGACATTCTTAAGCTAGGTGTATATTTCCAGCAACACAGTGTTAAGGCTGGTGACAAGATTGGCTTTTTACTTGATAACAGTTACTCCACAACATTGCTATTTTTAGGTGCAATGTATCATGGTGTGATCGTTGTTCCAGTGAATGTTGTTGCAGGCCATACTCAGATCAAATATACGATTGAGCACTCTGGCTGTAAAAAATTGTTTGTCTCTGAAGTCTACATAGAGAAGTTTGAAGATGTTCTTGATTCGGTAGATGCTGAAACTATTAAATATCAAAACATGGGTGATCTGGGCAAGTTGAGTGGTAGCGCCCCAGAGCCAACAACAACATCCGAAACTCCGGGTGTTCTTATATATACTTCTGGCACAACAGGTGTACCTAAGGGTGTCCTTCTTAATCACGGAAACGTTTTGGCGGGCGGTGAAAATACTGCGATAGCCCATCAAATTGATGCTGATGATGTATCTCTTTGTGTATTACCTCTTTATCATATTAACGCCCAAATGGTGTCTGTCTCATCGGCGCTGGTTAGTAATAGTTGCGTAGTGATGATGAGCAAGTTCCATGTGTCAAATTTCTGGCAAACAATGGCTAAGTATCAGTGCACCTGGTTTAGTGTTGTGCCAACGATCATTAATTATCTAATTGGTGATAATTTTGACGTCTCAACACTAGATTTAAGTAGTGTGCGATTTGGTCGATCAGCATCCGCTCCACTTTCGCCAGAAGTGCACAAAAATTTTGAAATTATTTTTAATATGCACCTTGTTGAGACAATGGGTTTGACTGAGACTTCGGCTCAAATTCTGTCTAATCCACTTGGGAACCGCAAGCATGGTTCGGCAGGTATTGCTTATGGCAACGAAGTCAGGGTGATCAATGATGCGGGTGACTATGTCAATCCTGGAGAAATCGGTGAATTGGTTATTAAGGGCAACAATGTCATGCGCGCTTATTACAATAATGACGGAGCAACAAAATTAGCATTTAATGCGGATGGATATTTGTTAACTGGTGACCTTGGTCGCGAAGATGGCGAGGGTTTTTTCTACATTACTGGAAGAAAGAAAGAGCTTATCATTAAGGGTGGTGAAAACGTTTCTCCTCGTGAAATTGATGACGCTCTTTATCAGCATAATGCTATTCTTGAAGCCTGTGCCTTTGGTGTTGCTGATGACAACTACGGCGAAGAAATCTCGGCCTGTGTATTTCTAAAAGAGAACTGCGAAACTAGCGAAGAAGAACTTAAGAATTTATGCGTTTCTTTACTGGGCGATTTTAAAACACCAAGTCGAATATTATTTGTTGATGAACCTTTGCCTAAGGGGCCATCGGGAAAGATTCAACGATTAAAAATTGCTGAGAGTTTTGCTCAAAGCCAAACAAACTAAATTTATAACAGGAGAAACAAAAAATGACAAAAATGACCTCAAGCGAGGCCTTTGTAGAAACAATGGTTGCAAATGGTGTTAAAGACATCTTTGGTATTATGGGCTCTGCCTTTA
>Ga0105349_10000304_pt1 | contig 18566 bp, 16 predicted proteins | sample EN1Hudseemescosm_FD_83661 | JGI IMG/M metagenome (GOLD analysis project Ga0105349, IMG submission 83661) | Methane-oxidizing microbial communities from mesocosms in the Hudson Canyon - EN1B Hudson Canyon | ecosystem: Environmental > Aquatic > Marine > Cold seeps | place: Hudson Canyon...
CAAGCTCTTCTAAACTTACGTGGGCTAAGTCTTCATATTGACGTGCTTCTGCCAATAATACTTCAGCAAAGCCATAGGCGGTGGTGCTTTCGACACTGCAATAATGATAGGTGCCCCATAAGGTCTCGTCACAACTAATTTGTTGCAGCAAGGCATGTAATACTTGGGCGATATCATCTGCTGGGGTGGGGGCAATCCGAATAAGGTTATCCATCTTTAAGCTATCTTGACTGCGAGCTTTAGCTAACAACTGCACGGCAAAATCACCAGAGAGAAAGCTGAAAGGCTGATTCACGCGCACAATCAAATGGCGTAACTGCTTACGAGTTTGGTTTTCTAATGATATTAAGCCTTCATCACCGGTCATTTCGTCTTCTTCAAGGCTGCCGACTTCGTTGTATTTGAATACCTTAGCGGAAGACAATAATACGATAGGAATGTCTTGCTCGATCAATACCGAAATCCATTCAGCGATATGGCCAGCATTTTCAGGCTCTTCCCCTGATACGGCAATAATCGCCAACGGTGCCGCTGACATTCCCATGGGCAAAGATAATTGTTCACGGCTATCCAAGCGACGACTGGTGTAAGGAAGCGCTAACTCATTAGCCAGCTTTGCTAAACACTGCCCTACCGGAAACTCAGCGCCAATAATAAACCAATGTCGGTTAGTACCACTAAATCCCATGCTACCCGCTCCATAACCTGTTAAACCGTTGAATGCTAATGATTATAACGCACCCCGTTGATTATTAATGCTTTATCTACTTTTGAACAGGCGTTCTCAGCTAAGCTAACTATACTTCAAATATCTTTTGCCAATATGACATAGCTCAAACATGCTGAAACAGCTCTGCATACTCATCGCGTTATCCCTCACCGCGTTCATTACGTTAACAGGGCAGTTTGATAATGGCGAAAAACCTATTAATCATTTTGGCCAGATAGAGTACCTTACTCATGCTGAAAAACTGAGTTTAGAAGAACTGCAAAAGCAACCACCAGAGGCTTGGAAAATAACAACTCAAGAACAATTGAGCTTTGGCTTCGATCAACAACACTACTGGTTCCGCCTGCCCCTGATCAATGTATCACCCTCAAACAACCCTTGGTATTTCCGCAGTAAATATCCCTTAATCGATACGTTTGACCTCTATCTATTCTCAGATACAGCCTTAATAGAAGAGTTCCATACAGGCGACTCTCTACCTTTTAATCAAAGGCCTCTTAATCAGCCTTCCTTTGTATTTCCATTAACTATCAGCAACAATAACGAGCATATTCTTTATATGCATGTTCATACCAGCAGCTCATTACAACTGTCTTTATCACTGCAAACAGAAAGTATGTTTTGGCAAGCCATCTCTATCGAAAATGCTTTTAGTGCCGCATTTTATGCTGTGCTCATTAGCATGATTTTTTATAACGCGGTGATCTTTCTTATTGTGCGCGAACGCAGCTATTTATATTATGTACTGTACCTCAGTTCTTTTACTTTATTTATGGCCAGTATCCACGGCTGGGGCTATAAGTTGCTATGGCCAAATAGTCCAACAGCTCACCAGTTGTCCGTGGTATTTTTTATCGGTATTACCATCGCTACCGCTGCTTTATTTACCTCCAACTTTTTGCGTCTAAAAGAAATACGGCCCGACCTGTACCGTACTCTTATGGTTTTAGCAGTAGTTTCAGTAGTGATTTCATTTATTTCTTTATTTTTACCTTACGCCATCATGATTCGAGTAGCCGCTGCACTGGCATTTATAGCCGCGGCTATTGCTATCTTTTCTACAGTACAAGAATGGCTTCGTAGCCGCAGGCGCGAAGTCATGCTATTCATCATTGCTTGGTCAACAGTATTGATTGGTTTTTTATTATACAGCGGACAAAAATTCGGCTTACTACCCGTTAATGCGTTTACCGAACACGCGATTGAGATTGGCGCGATTTTAGAAGCGTTATTATTAGCTTTAGGTTTAGCCGACCGTATTAATAGTGAACGTAAAGCGAGAATCGCAGCCCAAGAACGAATGATTGATGTCCAACGCAAAGCCAATCAAGAGCTCGATAATAAGGTGCGTGAACGCACTGAAGAATTAGAAATAATGAACGATCAACTACATACTACCTCGGTAACTGATTCACTCACTCAAATTAAAAACAGGCATTATTTTGATAATAAGCTCCCCGCGGAGTATCGCCGAGCGTACCGAGAAAAATCTTGGCTCTCATTACTTATTATCGATATTGATCACTTCAAAAAATTTAATGATAACCATGGCCATCAAGCTGGTGATGAAGTATTAAAAGTTGTTGCCTCTGCTATTCAAGAAGTTGTTAAACGCCCAAGTGATGCAGTCTCACGCTATGGAGGAGAAGAGTTCACTGTATTATTACCTAATACTCCCAAAGAAGGCGCTTATCAAGTTGCCGAACGCATTAGAGGAAGCATAGAGAAAATACAAATAGCATGGCAGGAAGAATCCTTATCCGTCACCCTAAGTATTGGCTTAGCCAGCTGTATTCCCCCCTATTATCAGGGGGAAACAACATTACTTAAGCAAGCCGATGATTTTTTATACGTTGCTAAAGATCATGGTCGAAATCAAGTCATCTATGAAGATAATGACCCTACGGCCAAGGAAATATTACCTTCTACGACTGGCCAACAAACCGAATAAAGCTAGCGCCCCAAACCCCCAGTGCCCACCCGGCATATCGAGGGCAATCACAATCGGGTCATGATCTGATGAGCGATATGCATCAGCTGCGGCATAATTATCAACAGAGTCATAAGGCTGACCATTCGCCTCAGTTTGATAATCCATCAAGCTGTCTTCTACCGAATTGATATGCCATGCATCCACACTCACAACGTGCTCTAGCAAGTCATCACTAGCAAGGGCGTGATCTAAACTGCCTAAGAAACCACTGAACGAATAAGAATAGGGCTGCGACTCGGTTGCCTTATCGGTGTATTTTAAGTTAGTAAATCCAGCACTGTAAAAAGCCTGCATTGGATCTTCTTTGCTATACGCATTCAAGTCTCCAAGAATCATCACTTCATCCGTTTCAATACCCGTTGGCTTTGTGGCTAAAAATTGGCTTAAACCTTGAGCTGCGCGAGTGCGCATAATATTGCAGTTGGCTTGGCCATCTTCACCTTCGTTTAATTCACCACAGGTAGAGCCTTTGGATTTTAAGTGATTAACCGACAAGGTAAATTCTTGGCCGTCATAATCAAAACTTTGAATTAAAGAAGGGCGATTTTTACTATCGTCAAACAGTATCTGGCCGTTAACATCACGCGGAGAATTCGCGCTATTTAAAATAATCGTTTCACCAATTAACGACACCTTGCTCGGGCGATATAACAAACCCACAGTGATTGCATCCGTGCCAATCAGCTTTTCACTGTTTTCGCCAAAAGGATTTACTAAACGATATTCATTACCTGTAATTTGAACTTGATTCAATTCGTTAACTAAATTCTGAATAGCACTAGTCGTTGAGAAACCATCATTTTCTAATTCCATTAAGCCAATAATATCAGCATCAATGGCTTGCAATGCCGCAACGATTTTTGCACTTTGCATCTCAAAAGCTTCTACACTGGAAGCACCACGCGCTGTTGGGTAACCATTACCTAAGCCGTCGCCGTTAAAATAATTCAGCACATTCATACCGGCAATAATCAAGTTAGCACTTTCATCTTTCACGGGTTCAGCAGTACGCGCATGAGTTGGATCTATCGTGATAGCAGAAGGAATAAGCGTATAGTTATTTCGATAAGCGTTCATCACGCCACTAACCTGAGGCACGCTATAACCAATACGCATTGGATTTTCCGCAGAGAAACCGCTGTCATCAGGAAAGGGAATAAAACTAGGGTGCGACTTCGATACACCATCATCAATTAATAATACATCCAGTGCATACCCATCTAATACTCCCTGTGCCTCTGTCGACATAGGCAAAGCAACTTCTGTCGGTTGAAAATGCAACTTAGAAGACACTACAAACTGACCATAATTACCTAGACCATAACCAGTGCCGTATAAATCACTAACGACTAGATGCTGATTATTACTCACCAGCATTCCCTCTACCGCTTCAAAATCTGCTAGTGCATTCACAGGCAAAGAAAGAGTGATAGCTTCTGGTAATTCATTATTCTGCGAACAAACAATTAATTCTTTAACCGACTTCAATTGAGTCACTTGATTGAACTCATCGACCTGTGCCAATAAACGGACGTTATCACCAACTGCAACTGAATTAGCAAAGTCATAAACAAAAATACCTTCCGAGGTATTTGGATTGTTATCGTAATCAGCCTCTTCTTGCTGTAACCAGTAGCCACTGTATTGATAAGAAGCATCACCATTGGCCAAGACACCACCTTGTAAATCGGTGGTCACTGTCGCTTCGATAATAACCTGCTGCCCTAATAAAGGACTCGCATCTAAGTTAATGTCGCTGATATCACCTTGTATTGAGCTGATTAACTGAAAAGCACTTTGGCTGGTTTCACCACAAGCCCCTAAATCATCAACTGGCTCAGTAATGCCACACTGATTCGCCATGCCTGGGGTTGGCAACGCCGTTGTCCATCCAGAGCAAGCTTGAATCGATTCCGTATCTTTATTGCCTGCACTATTTTCATTAATCTGCGCGCCCCCTGATATAGAAAGTAATACCGACAAACCCGCATCGTCATTATCATTGGTATCGTAGACCAGAGCAGAGACCAGATTATTGGCAGTTACTGCAGAACCATTAGGAAAAGCACTCGCGTCTGTTTGATACAGAGCCACAGCATCGGCGCCATTTTGGATAAGATTAGTATTCGTTGTAAGATCAAGGTCGCAGTTAGCTACTAAGCTATCATCACCACAAATCACAAAATAACCGAGGTCATTGGTCGTGTAGTCATTCAAATCGACCGTACGATAGCTTTGATCGTTACTGCCATTATAAAAAACTAAACTATAGCCGGTTAATGATGAAGCACCGACCCCACCATCATAGAGTTCAATAAATTCAGCCGAATCAGTACCCGACTGGTCAGCGTCTAATTCATTAATCGTGATATCGCTGTAGCTGGAACTCGCCGCTAAACAACCGAATGAGGCTAGCAGAATAGAGACATATTTTTTATTCATGAGATCTTCCTAATCAACTGTATTTAATTCTAGACAATTAAATACAAAGAAGATGTCAGTAAGACTACGAGTTAAAGACAGATAAATGGCAAAGTTATTACTATCCCCACGCCACCTACGGTGATAGCAACTATAATCAAAGCATACTTTATTATCGAGACCCACTATGCCTGTTGTCATAATTTTATTACTGGCTATTGTCTTACTCGCAGCCTTAATAGAGCCATGGGTAAAGCGTACCCCAGTACCTTTTACTGCAGTACTCGTTATTCTCGGCTTTGTTGGTTCAGAGATCTGGACAGGACTAGGTTTTGATATTGGATTACGTTGGGACAGTTTCCGCGACATTATTCTTCATTTACTGGTTCCCATTCTAGTCTTCGAATCTGCTTATCACATGCCTGCTCGTCTATTGATGAAAAACAGCTTGCCCGTATTAATATTAGCGCTACCTGCATTATTAATATCAGCCTTTATTTGTGGCTACCTGCTTTATTTAGGCATCGGTTATCCACGAGTCTTTCCTTTATTAACCGCATTACTCGCAGGGGTGATATTAGCCGCTACCGACCCTGTTGCCGTAGTCTCTATGTTTAAAGCGATAGGCGCGTCGCCACGATTAACCGCATTAGTCGAAGGTGAAAGCTTATTTAACGATGCCACCGCCGTTGTCTGCTTCAGTTTAATAATCGTCGCTCTAGCCAATGATGAATCCATGCTGAATGGGCCAGAAGCTACATGGGCATTCTTCACCACAGTGGGTGGTGGCATACTGATTGGCCTTACTGCTGGTTACTTCAGCTCAATACTTTATCACCTCAATAAGAATAATAATGCCCGTGGAATTGTCAGTTTACTCGCTATGGCTATACCCTTTTATATTGCTGAACATAGCTTTCATGTCTCAGGCATTATCGCCGTACTTGTCAGTGGTTTATGGTTAGGTGAAAGTCGCCGCTTGGCTATCGCTATTACGCAGCAAGAAGAAAAATTCAGCTCGCATTTATGGGAGTTAAACGGTTACATCGCCAACGTAATAGTTTTTGTCTTAATGGGGGTAACCATTACCGTCGAAATGTTTAGAGACCAATGGTTTGCAATGCTATTAGGCATAGCCGCTGCCACCATCAGTCGCGCGGTTGTCGTATATGGCTTTACACCCGTAGTGAATATTCTGCCTCGACAAGAAAAAATTTCTTTCAGCTATCAGAATGTAATAATGTGGGGAGGGTTACGTGGCGGTGTCGGTATTGCCCTCGCACTTTCAATACCCACCTCAGTACCTGGCTGGTACACAGTGCAGGCTATTATTTATGGCATGGTACTGTTCACATTATTTGTGCAAGCACCGCTAATGCCGCGGTTAATTAAAAAGACCATTTAAAATCACTGCTAAACATGGTGATAAATTGGTATCTTATATCACCACTAGCTGAAACAAAGATATCAACTAAAAGGCTTTGGCAAATTCACTTTTAGTGCACCTAGCATAATAAGGAAATTATCTGTGTTAACTTTTTTAAAAAAGAGCCTATTCTCAGCACTCACCCTAGTCATTATTCTATTGGTGTCCGCCTGCTCAATGCTACCGACAAATTTCGAACATATTGATAGTCATGCTTTCACCAACACAGAGCAAACTCTTCTTGGTAAAATGGCAACTAAGATACAAGCAGGTGAGACCGAAAATTCAACCATGTATTTGATTGAAGAAGGCACCGACGCCTTCTTAACACGCATGGTGCTTCTATCGATGGCAGAGCGTTCCGTAGATGTGCAATATTATATTTGGAAGTCTGACATCATTGGTAAATTACTGATGAGTAAAATGTTGGAAGTTGCTGATCGCGGAGTACGTGTCCGCCTATTACTCGATGACTTGTCTCTTGATGATAAAACAAAGTCGATTTTATTCGCGATGGATCATCATGAAAATATTGATGTCAGAATTTATAACCCTTTTTCATCAGGTAGTTACAAAGCGCCAGCAGCACTCGCGGATACCGCACGCATTAATCGACGCATGCATAATAAATCATTCACAGTTGACAACCAATATACGATTGTCGGTGGCCGTAATATCGAAGAGAATTATTTTTCTGCTAATGTAACAAGTAACTATACCGATATCGGTATGCTTTCAGTCGGTCCTGTTGTTTCTGACGTAAGCACACAATTTGATCTTTATTTTAATAGTCCGCTCGCAATACCTGGAAATGCTTTTGATAAGCATGAATCCTATAAAAATAGCTTAGACCAAGTAAAGAAAGAGCTGTCTGATTATGTAATATCCATTCAAGATTCTGATTATGCTCACGACTTAAGGAATTCAACGTTATATCAACGCATAATAAATGGTTTGTCGGGGCATTATGAAAACTTAGCCTATAGAGGAAAGGCTCATGTGATTTATGATAATCCTAAAAAAACTTTGGGAAAATCAGAGTTAGAAGTAACATATACAATTTCAATGCTAGGCTCACATACCGATAAAATTGAAAATTCTCTTGAACTCATTTCCCCATATTTTGTACCTGGCGATGAAGGCACTCAACACTTAACAAGCATGGTTGAAAGTGGTATCAAGGTAAGAGTAATTACTAATTCCTTAGCCTCTACTGATGGGATTCTTGCGCAGTCAGGCTATGCGAGACAACGCTATAACTTACTTAAAGGTGGCATAGAACTATATGAGCAGAAACCAAAGGCAAAATCAAAAGCCAGTCGCTCACTAAGTCGAAGTGCTAAAGCCAAGAGCGCTTTACATGCTAAAATTTATATTTTTGATCGCAAAGAAGTTTATATAGGTTCTTTTAATTTTGACCCCCGTTCAGCGCAAATCAATACAGAGCTAGGAGTTGTTTGTGAAGTTCCTGCAATGGCTGAATATATTGCAACAGGGTTGTTTGATAAAAATATTAAAGAATTCGCCTATAAAGTTGTGTTAGAAGATGATGAGGTTGTTTGGCTTGATACTGAAGACGGTCAAGTAACTCGCCATACAAGTCAACCTGAAACAAGTGCTTGGCGTAGGTTCAACCTAAACCTGTATTCATTATTTCCTATTGAGTCTCAACTATAAACACTGTTAGTGCTTGGCTGGTTACTGACATGATTCAATACTACTTATAATACTGATCTTCTCGATCTTTATATTCGACTTGTTTTGTACTGTCAGAGTCACCTAATAACTCTGATCGGACTCTCTCTTCAATGTGTTCTTCAATTTTATAGTGACTCGCCGTTAAACTAGCATTTTCAAACACATTGCGAATGCTCTCATCTCTTGTCCAAGTATATTCATAAATAGCCTGCTGACGAGCAGATTGATAATCCATTTTCAAACGTCGATTTTGAGTTTGATAACTTTTATTGGTCTCTTCACCTTTAGATTGATCACTGTTTTGTGAGATGGTCATCCCCAGTTGATACTCATTCAAACTAGAACCCTGAATTTGACGCTGCGAAGAAAATTTCATATTAAAATCTGGCAAGCCATTCATTTGTTTTTGCTCGCTTGCTAGCACCTGAATACTACGGCCTATTACCTCTTTCGCTTGCTGTGCAGACGCACCTAATTCTTGCAATAACTGACTGCCTGAACTGGCTGTTGAGAACAATGCCTGAATACCCGATTTGAAAAATCCTGCTAGCTCTTTGCTCTGCTGTTTGTCATCCATCACCGATATCGCAGCATCCACTTGATCGAGCAGCCACTGATAATTAATCTGTCCATAAATAGCGGTTTGATCTTCACGTTTAGCTTGCTTGGTTAACGTTAAGTCGTGATTCTCTTCAACCCCATTCGCTCTATCATATTCAGTCCACTGCGCTTCTATTTTACGACCACTTCCACGGCCCTCTTTATCAAAACTGAGTATCTGTTTTTTATTGCCATCATCTTGATAAACATCCAGCTCAATATCTTCGATACCTTTTAAGTTGGCGAATTTAAAAGAATCAGAACCACTTGCCTTGCCATTAAATAAACCGGCTACCGCACTGCTTAATTGTTTAAAAAATTCACTGAGCTTTTCTTGATCTGCGCTGCTTAGTTCACTATTACTCTCTAACTCGAGCTGACTCAAACCACCCGCTTGGTTAATGCGAATATTCAGCTCAACCTCTTGTCCGGAAGCAAGACTCAACGCTAAACTCAGACCACTACCAGAAAAGGATTTCTGACTCACAGCGGCGCGCGCTGGCTCATCATTACTGCCAGGCACCAGAGAAGGCTGTCGAACAGTGTCCGTCATCGGCTGCTGCGCGAGCTTGGTTAATAAGGAAGAGGCCCCGCTTGGGGTATAGTTTTGAATAGCCATAACCCTGTATCGCCCAGTGAGACAAGATAATTAAGACTAAGTAGTTCTGTAAATAATCATTAATATAATAAATTACACTCTATCCAATGGCAATTTAGCTAATACCAGCTTTAATTATCACCTAATTACTTTTCTAATCCAGCTTATGAAATTACCGACCATGCTTTGTATAATAAAAATCCAACCTAATAAAACCGTTAAAAAGATACTCCCAGCCTCCAACCAAGATAGGTAAAAATAGTATTCATTAATATTTTTAAACAAATATACCTCATGATTATTATAAGTAGCTGGAGCTCTCCCCTCTATGACATAAGCATTACTATTATCAGGAGTAATAAAGCTACCGAAATACCTCTTTTCAAATGAGACTTTATTCTTACGAACCCACTTTTTCGATAAGCTATAAGCAGACCCTCCATTTATAAAATCAACCCCTTCAGAATTAATCGTTATTTTAGGAGGATAAACAAAAGCAAATCGGCTTGAATGATCGAATTCAGCCGCACTAACATACCCATAATGCGTATTAGGTTCTAAATTCATGGTAGCTATATAGCGTCCACTTATTTTGTGAGATATATCTACGTCAATTGGCTGAGAAAATATTGAATTAATATAATGATCAGAGATAAGGTGAAAAATAATTGACAACATTGCCCAGAGAAGTACTGCTGTGAGTTTAAAATCAATCTTTTTAATGAATACCACTTATTACACCAATATTACATACCAACAATTTATAATTTACTAATCCTATAATACTTCCTTATTTCAGAAGCAATCTAAAGACTAGAGTGTAATCCCAGAGCGTTCGACAATTTCAGTATCAAAATCGTCAATACTTTTCTGATTTTTCTTCACCCAGTAGGCTTCAATACCTTCCTTCCCTTGGCGCTCTGTCCAGTTAGCAAGTAGCTCTCTATCGTCTTCATAAGCGAAGTTGGGCACTGCCATACCACATGATGATTGAACCTTGGCAATATCAAGAATAAATATCTGCCTAGCAGCAATACTCGCTGGGAATAAATCGATGTAGTTTGACCATTCAGTATCATTACGATGCAGCATGCGTGCTTGGCCATAAGCTCGAAGTATTAATGGAGTACCATCAAACGCACAGAACATAATGGTCATTCTTTGGTTCTGTAGAATGTGAGATGCGGATTCATTACCACTGCCAGTAAGGTTTAACCAAGCGATCGTCGTCGCGTTAATCACTTTAAGTGAATCACCACCCTTTGGTGATAAATTTACAGTACCTGTTTCTGCGGCAGTACCCACAAAGTAGATTTTTTGCTGGCCAATAAACTCAATATGCTTATCGCTTAGTTCTGTATATTGTTGTCCCATTTATCCATCCTTAGTTGTTAGATTAGACATCCATGTATTGGTATAAATTAATCCACTAAATACTGAAACGTATCATAACGATTTTTAATCGCTCGCACATAACGTACTGGTTCGTGGCCCCGTACATAACCGTGGCGCGCTTTTTTAGCATATTGATTTTTAGATAATAACAACATGGCTTTTTCGACATTGCCAAACCAACGACGAGGATTCCAACCTTTTTTACGCGCCAGCGATACCGCATCACGAACATGCCCAGCACCGGCGTTATAGGCCGCTAAACTAAACCAAATAAGCTGGTCTTCTTCAGGGTTAATATAGCTCATGCGCTCCCGCACCCAGTCCATATACTTAATTCCTGCATGAACGGCAGTCTCAGGATCAGAAACATTTTCTAGACCCATTTGCTTGGCGGTTTTAGGCATTATTTGAAATAGACCCTGAGCACCGGCAAATGAACGGGCGTTAGGATCAAAATGACTTTCTTGATGCATTTGAGCAACCATCATGCGCCAATCAAAATCATATTTAGCCGCGTATTTTTTAACGAAATCATCATAAGGTGACAGAGTACCCTCGTTGATTAAACTTAAATAAGCATCTCGATGAGCATCCAATCTTTTCACACTGGTAAAATACTGCTGGTATTTAACGTTATAAAATAGCCCCTTATAATGCTTTCTCACAAAGCGATTAACATTGTTTAATAACTCATCATGGCCTTCTGTTACTGCCCAGCTTTGGCCTTGTGCTTCCGTTAATGTTAGTACCGGTTTAATTTGATCAATAAACATCATTTCTAAATCGACAATATGGCTGTCTGCAACCGTTAAGTCGTAGGTACCCTCACCAACCCCCTCCAGAAGCTCTTCCGACTCTTGTACTTCAGAGGCCGCTAGCAGAGAGATATTTGGAGTCTCTTCCATGACTTTTAGCATGGTATCCCAATAGGCACTGCTTTTTCGTACAACGACTTTTCTATGCTGCAAGTCATCTAATTCTTCGATCGTCACATCATCAGTTTTAGCCACTAATAACTGCGAGGCATAATGATAAGGACGCGAAAATGCAATGCCTCGATCTTTACGTCTTTGGGTAGGGTTTAAAAAGCCGAGGGCAATATCGGCTTTATCTAATAACAGATAATCAAGCATCGACTTATGATCAGGAGCAACAATAATTTCATAACGTAAGCCGTGATCTTTAGCGAACTTCTTCGCCAGTTCATAATTAAAACCAAGTAACTGTCCACGCCAAATAAAGTATGACGAGAAATTATTACGCATCACAATACGAATAGTTTTGGTTCTTTTAATTTTTTGCCAGCGGTTTTTATCACGACCATGATCGACAAGTGCAATGCGCTGTAATTGTAAAAATCTATTAAGTTTTTTGAGCAGTTTTTTATTATCTGGGGCAACCGCAATAGCAATTTCACGCTTCGCACTGGCTTGCATGCCTTTTTGTAAATCATCACGATAGAGCATAGCCGCATCCAGCAGGTTTTCATCTTTGATAATGATATCAAACTCACCCGTAGCGACTTTATCCAGCATCAGCTCACCATCGATCTTTGAATCAATCATGCGCAGCTTCAGTTTTGGATAGGCTTTTAACAGACCTTGTGCGGTTTCTTCATAAGCTTTGCCTTTCTGTATCACCAGCTCTCGGCCATTAAGGTCTTTCGGTGCCTTTAGTGGTTTAGAATTAATGCCAGTAACTAGATACTCTAACGTTTCAGTAATTGGCTTAGTAAAGCTGACTTGCTCTTTACGCTCATCGGTAATGGTTAGATTGCTGGCAATAACATCGCCTTTACCCGCCAATAACGCAGGTATCATCTGATCAAACTCCATCTGCATGTTAATTTCTAGACGAAGATCATTCTCATCAGCAAAGCGCTGTAGATATTCCATTTCTAATGTAATCGGTGAGCCCGCACGCAATAGCAGTGATTCATCACCACCCCAGCTGAGCACCCGTAACGGTTCCCGCTCATCAGTAATGACAACAGGAGCTTCTACAGCTGGTTTTACAGAGGCTGGAGCATTGTCACCTGAACAAGATGTCAATATAAAGAATAAACCGAATAGACAGGTCATTAAGCTTAAATAGCGAGCTTGCATGAGGTGTAATTCCTAATCGTATTAAAATAGATACAATAGGATAAGCTTTATTGGGGTGATTTCATATTAGTTCGTCTTTATGGGTGATGATTAACTAATTTTAGAATTCAAAAGTTCTTTAATTGCCTAGATAATGTAACTTTTAATACCGTCTCAGGCACCTGAATTACATCGATCAAAAATGACGGTTCCACCATCAATAACGGCAGGGCTATCAGTAATAATGAAATCTAAATCATCAGAATCAATTGAGTCCAACTCAATTATTCCTGTACCTTCTATTTCAATTAAACCACCATCCAAATCATCTCCGTTAGAGATAATTGCGCCACGGCCTGCATCATCATCTTCTCCCGAGAGAGTCTCAGACTTGGTAATTAATATACCGTTAGTTCGCAACTCAATTATGCTACTGGAAACACTGCTATTGGAAACATTTATTGCCCCTCCAGTGTTAAATTGGCCATCGCAACGTAATTCCAGCGTCCCTTTATAGCCATCAAGATTAAATACGCCATTCAAATCACAGCTTCCTAGGGCATGAATTTTTATAAATGCAGAATCCGTGTTTGCTTGCTCTGAAATATTAATGATCGAGTTACTTTCTAAATAGATGTTGTTGAAGTTATATTCTCGATCCTCAAGAAAACCAACCTCTCCAGATGCAAGATAGAAATCAGCAGCAGAATCTTCACCAAAATCTTGGGAGCTATTCGCAGATATCGCCCGAGTGGAAACCTCTTCCTTAGGCACCGCCTGAATAGACGCCACGGAGGCTTGGCATGCTGATATTTCTTCTGCTGGAACGTGAGATGAAGTCGACTCTTTATTGTCTTCTTTACACGCAATGAGAGAGCCAATTAACATAATTGAAGTAAAAACTTTACAGATTGACGATAATTCCATTTAGTACACACATCCCTATTCATTTCTAACCTTACCCTTCATCCAAAGGGTAAAACTTTGATTCTGTTCAACACAGAGAGGCATTGTAGCAATAGTTAATCCAATGGGCGATATTGAATTATTTTATTCCGCTTACTGATGAGGGTCACCGTCAAATACTTTCACCCCGTCATGTACCAGCTGCCAAGATGGCTTGGTCGCAACATGCTCATGAAACCAGACATTAATTTGAGGGTCAGAATCTAATGCATTGGCCGCGATGGGGAACTTATCATCTTGTGACAAGATTTCCCCTAAGCTAGAGCCGCACTTATTACAAAAGCAGCGTTTATATTTGAAAGGAGGCTCTGGTTTATACTCAGAAACAAACTCCTTGCCTGACACCCATTGGAAGCTATCTTTTGCCACCATAAAAAATTCTGACGTGCCCAATTTCCTACAGCGGCTACAGTGACAAATACCTAGAAACTCTGGTTTAGCAGAGAGTGTGAACTTCACTGATTGGCAACAACAGCTTCCTTGAATCATATAATTTTTCCATTGAGCCTAGAATGAATTTTAAGTATCACTCAGTCATGCTGACAGTAAGTGTCAGTAGTAAAATTTTTTATTAATAGTAAAAGCAAGATAACTCGATCAAAGAGTTTCAATTGGTTAATTCTAAGAATTAAGCATACGACTCAACGATAAAATCAACCAATACCCTAACCCTTGGCGCCATATGTATACGTGCAGGATAAACCAGATATACAACTAAAGACTCGGGCTTACTAGGCAGTTCAATTTTAACCAGTTCTTTACGCTGTATCGATTCCGCACACACGTTATTAGGTAAAGCCACTATGCCTTTACCTCTGATAGCTAGTTCACGGGCTAGCTCAAAACTAGTCGTGCTTATGGGCACTAAACCAGAGCCAGACTTACCCGGCTCAAAGATACAGTGTTTAGCGAGTTCAAAATCATCACCCTCTGCAATTGATTCGAGTGCTATCGATTCAAGATAGGCAGGGCTGGCGAAATACGAAACTTGCGATCGACTCAGCTCTCTAGCAATTAAATCCAAATCCCCTGGTGCCCTGCCTCGAATCGCCAAATCAATATTTTCAGCCACAAGATCCAGCGCCTCGTCGGTCACAACAACATCAATACTCAAATCCGGATAATGACGACTAAAATCAGCCAGTAGATCCGCCAGCGGGGCTTTTGGCATCGCCACGGGTACGGTAAGACGTAATTGCCCAGATAACCTATGCGCATTGGCAAACTTTTCTTCCGTCGTGCGTAACAAGCTTAAGGCTTGCTGGCATTGCAGCAGATATTCACTGCCTTCATTGGTTAAAGATACCCGGCGAGTATTACGGTTAAACAAGCGTACCCGCAGGCGCTTCTCTAATGCTTGTATGCGGGCACTGACCGTCGAACGAGGAAGTGCCAGCTTACGACTGGCTTCGGCAAAACTGCCATTTTCTGCCACTTCGATAAAGGTTTGAATCTGGGTTAAATCGCTCATTGTCCAACTTTCTTGAATAATCTATCCAGTATTATATGAATACCCCGACCTGGTACAAGTTGATAATCTGCTTAGCGATTAAAACAATCCTAAGAGAAAAATCTATGAGCAGATCTATAAGTAAAAGCATGAGTAAATGCATTATCGGCTTTATCTTAGCCCTCGTCTTCAGCCCAGCTTTATTGGCGAAAGCCGCGGATATAAATATTCAATGGCTAGGAGGACCCAGCATGCTAATCGAATTTAACGGCATGAAGATATTAACTGACCCCATGCTAGGAGAAGGTGATCGTGCCTTTGAAATGGCCAACCCGAATGAGATGTTTGATCTGAACAAAGGGCCTTCAATCCGTTTCCACCGTCGTTTAACAGCATTACCCGACATTGATCTACCATCACTGGATTTGATTCTACTCAGCCATGCACATGAAGATCACTTCGATCAGAAAGCTCAATCTACACTAGCTAAATCACTGCCCTTCATCCTGCCAATAGACGATGCTAGTAAGGTTAAAGAAGCGGGTTTTACACAGTTAAGTGCCCTACAAGCAGGCCAAACCAAAACCTATACTGCGGGCCAGGGGCAGATTCATATCACTGCGATTCCAGCCGATCATACCGACAATAAAGCGCTTGAGCCTTTGTTAGGCCATGGCTTGGGATATTTAATTAAGTTCATTGAAGGTAAGCAGCAATTTACCCTGTATTGGACGGGAGACACCCTGACTACCCCGCGGGTAATCAATGCTGTTAACGCACTAGGGAAAATAGATTTACTGGTCCCTAATATGGGCCGTGTCGGCACGACTGGTCCTTTAGGAAAAATCAGTATGGGGGCAAGTGATGTAATCACGCTGGCGAATACCCTTAACGTCAAAAAAGTATTTCCTATCCACCACACGAGTTATGCTCTCTATTTAGAACCTATTAGCGAGCTATCTAAACTGGCAGGAAATCAAGCATGGGGGCTGGACATTCTTTCTGAGGGATCGACCTTATGCTATTCCACTCGTACTCGCCATTAAATCGCTAGATTGGCTGGCGTATGCTGAGGCAATGTCACTGACACCGCTAGCATTAACACTGATGCTAGCGAGGGGTTATAAGAATAGAAAATAATATATGTTTCATGTGAGCACTCTATGTATTTATATTTGTTATGTTCATATACATGATGACCCCATTGGGCAAAGGTAAACTTCATACCTCATATTATTTCTTGCGTTACATCCAGTATCGACATTGAATACGATATTCTTAGTGGTGAAAGAATGATAGTTTGGATCTGTAACTAAGATATCAAACTTAAACTCTTCCGATCCAATATCTATAGCAGAAAAATAAATATTAAATATTTCTTCATCAATGAATTACTTCCTTGAACATGATCCTGTTAGCATGGACCGAAGACGAACACGCCTATGTTTATTATACGTTTTGGCCAATTAACTCGGCTATTTTCGCCTTATTTAAATGAATGTTGCCATAGTTTGCTTGGACATAAACACCAGAAATATCCTTTATACCATACAACATTTCTAAAGCAGTCTTGCCCCTCATTTTACCGACCTTGCAATCGAACTCTGCTAAGCTAATTGCTAATTCTGAATTTGTGTAGATCGCACCATTGCAACCTAATTCATTCTCAATCATGGGGAAATTTATAGGATTGTATTTTCCAGTAAATATAACAACATCTACATTTTCTTTTCCTGGCTTTGTATCCTTGCCATTAGTTTCGTGAAAAAAGAAATATACCCAATGATCTAAAAGAGCATCAAGTAATAGGTTTGATGCTTCCTCATCATCTGTATCAATAACTTCTTCAAACAATTTTTCTATGCCCATTCACGATCTCTTATTCATAGCGCATAACGCTTTAGCACCGGCCGTAGCAAGCTCGCGCTTTTTTGATCCGCAAAAAAGATGATACCTGCGGAGATTGATTGGCTGGATTTGTTAGCATTCAATTCAACCACTAAATTATTCAACATTGTCATCAGGCATAAAATGATGCATTCCATTCTGATACAACCAGATAGGATCAGCATTTTGCTCAATATATTCATCGCAGGGGATGCCTTCAATTGTTGGAGGCTTTTTAATGCGAACCTGCTTACCTCCGATGAAAATCCACTCAAAGTCTTTTTTTCGGGTTTCAGAGGCTGAATTTTTACCTTTAGGTTTCTCCATATATTCATACCTCCTAAATGCTAAAGCCCGCCACACAGGCGAGCAACTTGTTGCAAGTCCAGCACACGTAGTGTGCGATTGTGCTTGTTATGAGGCATATGGCCCTAAATGTTCAGTAATTATTTTCCACTTATTATCTGTGAAAATTAGTACGGATGTTGCCCTGCCACCACCGGAACAATGTTCTCCCTCAATGATTCCTTCCCAGCTAAAGTCGTAAAGACAAACAGCATTTTTTTCTGATATATGTGCCCAATGAATGCTATCTATAGCGTATTTTTCATCTTTTATTAAGGCGAAATTTTTATCGAAGACTGCTTGTACTTCATTAATTCCTTTAAAAGTACCATTAGTAAAAGTAACACAAACATCTTCATGCATTAACGGGGCAACTGAACTCCATTTTTGACTAGACAGAGCTTCTTCATATTTTTTTAGCAAATCTAATGGTGTCATTTTATTGCCTTATAACGCTTTAGCTAATGGGCGTGCGTCTAGCACGTCCAATGGAGGCCGTCTTTTTGGCCGTAATGCCTTTCAGCGTATTGTTATAAGCCGCTGTATTTAAATTCAAAGGCATCTGCTTTAATTAATATTTTATCACCACTTTGCATCTGCAATTGGTACTCGTCATCCACTATATTAACTTCCAACACCGAGTTGGATGATCCCCATTCATTGTCTCTAGTGCAGCTAAAATTAGTAACTCCAATAAATTTCAATTGATAAGGTTCTGCAGGCTTTGTTATTTCAATGAATACTTGCAGATTAAGTTTTACGAATGCTTCATCCCAATCTATATCAATCAAGCCCAGAATTGCATCGTGTAAAGGTAGCTGTTCAAAATTCACAATTAGCTCCTAGGCTTATAACGAGGGTGTAGAAAAATACGATATTTAGACATGTTTCCCTACTCCTCAAAAATTCCGTTTAATTTGCTCTGTTTTATTGAGCTTTATAATATATAAAGTGATATTCGAACATATCGCTC
>Ga0105349_10000311_pt1 | contig 18408 bp, 19 predicted proteins | sample EN1Hudseemescosm_FD_83661 | JGI IMG/M metagenome (GOLD analysis project Ga0105349, IMG submission 83661) | Methane-oxidizing microbial communities from mesocosms in the Hudson Canyon - EN1B Hudson Canyon | ecosystem: Environmental > Aquatic > Marine > Cold seeps | place: Hudson Canyon...
TTAGAATTACGCCCATAGCATCACAAATTGTTGCTTCACTTGCTTCAATCAGTGCGGCCGTGCCAAGTTTAAATCAATTTGAGCTACTATTTGGATATATCTTTCAGAAACAAAAACAAAAACAATTAATTTCCTTTGATGGATTTTCAGACAAAATTCAATTAAATAATGTTAGCTATTCTTATGGAACTACAAAGAATTCAGTTGTTGATATCAATATGACAATTAAGAAAAATTCATATGTTTCATTTATAGGGCCTTCAGGCTCTGGTAAAACAACCTGTATAGATATCTTAATAGGGCTTTTAAGGCCATCATCAGGGCATGTTTCTATCGATCGAGATCTTTTAGAAGAGGTTGATCTAGATTCATTTTTAGCCCATGTTGGTTATGTCCAGCAAACTCCGTTTTTATTTAATGGATCAATAAAGGATAACTTACTTTGGTCTAATCCTAGTGCAACAGAAAAAGAAATGTGGGATGCTTTACATTTAGCAAATATTGATAGTTTCGTTAGCTCAACTGAACACCAACTTGATACCTCTGTTGGAGATAGGGGGGTGTCTATGTCAGGGGGGCAAAAGCAAAGAATTGCACTTGCTTTGGCTTTAGTTAGGCATCCTAGTATCCTGGTATTAGATGAAGCAACAAATTCTTTAGATTATGAATCAGAGAGTTCTATTATTAAGGCATTAGATAAAATTTCGCACAAAGTTACAATTATTTCAATCTCACATCAGCCATCTATGGCAAAAAATTCAGATCAAGTTTTTGTTTTTAATGAAGGGAGAATTATCGAGTCTGGCACATATAAAGATCTTACTAGAGAACACAGTTCTTTTTTGTCCAGAATGAGCTCCATATAAAGGTAACATTTCTAATACTATAATCAATGGTTCTTATCATAATTTATTCGATCAAAATAGCTACACATGGTCACACTTCCTGATTATAAAAAAATCGCGATTAGAAATGATGTTGATAGATTTGGTTTTTCAAATTTATTAGCAGACTCCCTCTCTTTTTCGTATGCCCCTAAATCTTTTTGCACTTGGCTTCACGGATGGATATGGTGGGATTCGGTGTCTGAGTATGATCTCTCTTGTAATGGTTTGCCCTATGACGTCCCTATTGTTGTTGCGAAAACAGAACAAAAATTATTATTAAACTCTTTAGGATATTTAAAAGTATATGTTGATGGTTTGCCATTTTCATATACTACTTATACAGGCGTTACTAGAAATGAAAATTCATTATTATCTTTCATACCACATGAGTCTGATTCTCACCCGATAAGCTACTCTAAAATTAATGACTACCTTGACTATCTTGTGACAATAAAAGAGTCGTTTGATGAAGTATTTGTTTGTATTTTCTGGGGCGGCCCTGTTGATAAGATCTTACTTGATGGTATTACTATACGTGGGCTTAAGTATGTATTTGGAGCAAATCCTTATGACAAAAATTCATTAATCAGAATGAGAACATTGTTAGATTATTTTAACTTTGTTACAACTCCTGTAATGGGTTCACACGTAATATATGCAGCTTATTGTGGCTGTAAAGTCTCAATATGCGGCCCATTTATTTCGACTCGAGGCAATGATATTCGAACGAATAATAAATCTCAAGAATATTTCGATAGGCTTGTGGAGGTTGAAAGTTTAGATTGGGTAAAGAAAAACTTTTTGTTTTTATTTTATAACCACCCTAAGGAGGCCGTAGATTGTTCATTGTGGGCTAAAACTGAAATGGCTAATAAGAGTCTAACTAATAATGAATTGATTGATATCCTTGGATGGAGTTTTAATGGGCAGATAAAAGGCTATTTTCGTGGTCTAAAGAATAGGGTTATTAGAGCCTTATAGCAACTTTTGAACATTATCTTTAATACATTTTTTCGGTATACTAAAATTCAATTTTCTGGAAAACACAATATATATGTTAACTAATTCAAATATTTTGATTACTGGCGGAACAGGGTCATTTGGTCATGCCTTTGTTCGTATGACTCTAAAAAAATATAATCCAAATAGAATAGTAATATTTTCACGTGATGAGATGAAGCAGTGGGAAATGGCGCAACTTTTTAAAGATGATAAGCGGGTTAGGTTTTTTATTGGTGATGTACGAGATAAAGACAGACTGAGTCGTGCCATAGATGGCATTGACTATGTTGTACATGCAGCTGCAACAAAAATTGTTCCTACTGCCGAATATAACCCTTTTGAGTGTGTCAAAACGAATATTAACGGTGCAATGAACCTTATTGACGCTTGTATTGACAGGAATGTTAAGCGCATAGTTGCACTTTCCACCGATAAGGCTAGTAACCCTGTAAACCTTTATGGAGCAACTAAATTAGCTTCAGACAGGTTGTTTGTTTCAGGTAATTCTTATGCTGGTGTTCACGATACTCGCTTTTCAGTTGTAAGGTATGGAAATGTTATGGGGTCACGTGGTTCGGTGATTCCATTTTTTTTATCAATTGCTAAGAGTGGAGTTTTACCAATTACAGATGAACGAATGACTAGATTTATGATTTCATTAGAAGAGGGTGTGGAGTTAGTGTGGCATGCTTTTAATGATATGGTAGGTGGTGAGATTTATGTCAAAAAAATACCCTCCATGAAAGTTACAGATCTTGCTATGGCAGTCTCTTGTGATGCGAAACATAAGTTAGTAGGCATACGGCCTGGTGAAAAACTACATGAACAAATGATAGGTCTAGAGGATGCGATTTACACTTATGAGTATGCAGATTATTTTAAAGTCTTACCTTCTATTAATAATTGGAGCAATGACCCATCGAGAATAAATGGTGGAGTAAAGGTTGATCCAAATTTCACCTATTGCTCTGACAATAATAAGGATTGGATGAGTATTGATACCTTGAAGGATTGGATTGAGAAAAATTATAATAAAATAGGTAGTATTTAACAATGATTCCTTACGGAATGCAAGATATCAATCAGACTGATATAAACTCGGTTGTAAATGCTTTGCAGTCTGATTTTTTAACTCAAGGGCCACAAGTCCCTTTATTTGAAAGAACAGTATCTGATTATTGCAATGCGGCACATGGAATTGCAGTCAATAGTGCCACATCAGCGTTGCATATTGCTTGTTTATCTTTGGGTCTTGGAAAAGGTGATTGGTTATGGACCAGTCCAAATTCTTTTACCGCATCTGCAAATTGTGGTTTATATTGTGGTGCAAAGATTGATTTTGTAGATATTGATACCCGGACGTATAATATGTCTGCTAGAGAATTAGAGAAAAAACTAATTCATGCACAACAAGAAAATAAACTACCTAAGATTGTGATACCAGTGCACTTTGCTGGACAATCTTGTGACATGAAAAAAATTCATGCCCTTAGTCAAGAGTATGGCTTTAAGATTATTGAGGATGCCTCTCATGCAATCGGTTCAAAATATTTGGACAAGCCTGTTGGTGGGTGTCAATATTCCGATATTACTGTTTTTAGCTTCCATCCAGTTAAGATCATAACAACTGCAGAAGGTGGATTAGCAATTACTAATTCGAAGAATCTTGTTGATAAAATGCAACTTTATCGTAGTCATGGAATTACACGTGAAGAGAGTTTGATGACAAATAAGTCAGATGGTGATTGGTATTACCAACAAGTTGATTTAGGATTCAATTATCGTATGACTGAGTTGCAATCTGCATTAGGTACTAGTCAAATGCAAAGGCTTGATGAATTTATTGCTAAGCGACATACTCTTCAAGAAAGATATGATTCGCTACTAAGTGGCCTGCCAATAATAGGGCCTTACCAGAGTAACGATAGTTATTCTGCATTGCACTTGTATCCGATTCAAATAGACTTGGAAAAAATTGATAAAAATCGTAAACAGATTTTTGATGAGCTTAGACAGAATGGTATTGGTGTAAATGTACATTACATTCCAATTCATACTCAACCATATTATTCTCAGCTTGGATTTAGAGTAGGAGATTTTCCTAATTCAGAATCTTATTACAATAGAGCAATCAGCATTCCTTTATTTCATGCTATGACAACAGACCAACAAGATGAAGTAGTGCGTACCCTGGGAAGAGTGTTGCAGTGAATATATGCGTAATACCTGCCAGGGGCGGTAGTAAGCGCATCCCGAAAAAAAATATCAAAGAGTTTAATGGTAAGCCGATTATTGCATATTCTATTGAAGTGGCGTTCAAAAGCAATTGTTTTGATAAAGTGATCGTCTCAACTGATGATGATGAAATTGCAGTAATTGCAAAAAAATATGGAGCTAAAGTACCATTTATTAGGCCGAATGAGTTGTCTAATGATTATGCTGGCACTATTCCAGTTATAAAGCATGCTATTGAGTGGCTTGAGAATAATAATAATACTATCGATAATGTGTGTTGTTTATATGCAACTGCACCATTTATTCAATCTCGGACAATATCTCAAGCCTTTCAGCAGTTTCAAGAATCAAAAGCCAATTATTGTTTCAGTGTAACAAGCTTTGCCTTTCCAATTCAAAGAGCTATTAAACTAACTGAAGAAAATCGAGTCAATATGTTTTATCCTGAGAGCTTTGAGATTCGATCTCAAGATCTTGAGGAGGCATATCATGATGCAGGGCAGTTTTATTGGGGTAAAGCACAAGCTTTTAAAGATGGACTCTCTATTTTTTCCGAAGTATCAAGTCCGTATATTCTACCAAGATATTTAGTGCAAGATATTGATTCTACAGAAGACTGGATAAGGGCAGAGGCTATGTATAAGGTTTTGAAAGAAACAGATGTATTTCCATGAGAGTTGTTTTTCGTGTTGACGCTTCCTTGCAAATGGGAACAGGCCACGTTATGCGTTGCTTGACTCTGGCAAAAGTGTTAAAAGGTAATGGTGTTAATGTTGAATTTATTTGCCGCAAACATGAGGGAAACTTAATAGATAAGATTCGTTCAAATGGTTTTAATACCTTTGAACTGGAGTTGCTAGAAGATAATAAAGTTGACAACAAGTTATTTTATTCGCATTGGCTAGGCTCGACACAACAACAAGACGCTAAGGATTGTTTAAGTGTATTGCAACTAGGCAAAGTACATTTGTTGATTGTTGATCATTATGGCATTGATGAAGATTGGCAACAAGAGCTAAAAGCGTATTATGATAAGCTGATGGTTATTGATGATTTAGCCGATCGAAAACATCAATGTGATATTTTGCTTGATCAAACTTTTGGCTGTCAACAGAGGGATTATGAAAGTCTGGTGCCAGCATCATGTAAGTTATTATTAGGTTCGAAATATGCTCTACTAAGGCCAGAATTTATCAAATGGCGACAATACAGTTTAGAACGTCGCAAGCATCCAGTATTTAAACAACTGCTTATTAATATGGGCGGTGTCGATGTTAAAAATATTACTGAAAAAATTGTAAAAGAACTTAAGTCGTGCAATTTACCAAGCGATCTAAGTATTATCGTTGTGATGGGCGCTGCTGCTCCTCATTTGAAGGGCGTTATAGCTCAAGTAAATGATTTACCTTATAATACAGAAGTAGAAATTGATGTAAAAAATTTGGCTGAAATTATGGCAAATAGTGATATTGCAATTGGAGCATCAGGCACAACAACATGGGAAAGGTGTTGTTTAGGCTTGCCAACCATACAAATTATTGCTGCATATAACCAAATGGCAATAGCAAATCACCTTGACAAAATAAATGCTATCAAGCTTTCGGAGGTTAATAATTTATCAGAAAAACTAGAAACAGCAAAATATTGGATGTCAGATTTTAGTGTAAACGCAAGTAGAGTGTGTGATGGCACAGGAGTTGCGATAGTTGCAAAACATCTACAATGAGAATAGCAATTCTAAAATCAAAAGGCCAGTGGTTTGAAAATTACGCTCAAACTCTTTCAGAGCTTCTGGACAACATTCCAATAAAATTGAACTAACGGGTTTTGAACTTAACAAAGAATTACGTGAAAAACAGGCTGAGAAGATAATAGCTATGTGTATAAATTTTGTTAGTCATTATGAAGTATTTAAAAATCCAATAAAGCAAAGCGGAGAGGAAAGTTACAATGCAAAAAGAACCCCAAATGATAGTAGGCTTGATATTGATAGATCGATCAAAGAACAATTTAATTTATTAAGAGTTGTAGATAATGAATAGTACCCTGCATTTTTTGAGATAAATGGACATAAGTATCTACTAAAAATAGAAAATTTTTATACAGAATAAGAGTACGAAAGTTTATCTCAACAATGAATGGAAATCTGAATTAGGTGTTAAGGCCTCAAAAAATATCAGTATTTTTTTACGGTGCATATAAAATTAAAGGCGTTTAGTAAATATATATGAGAATACTTTTTACAGGTGGCGGTGGGGCTGGTAGTGAGGCGTTATGGAAGAGTCTTAACAAAAAATATACATTATTTTTTGCTGATGCAGTTTTGGATAATATTGATAAAACTATTCCAATAGGTTCTAGAGTAGAAATTCCTTTTGCTACTTCTAAACTTTATTTAGAAAGCATTAAGTCGGTATGTGATGAAAATGAAATTGATTTGATTGTTCCGACGGTTGATGAGGAGCTGACTCAGTTTGAGTTATTTTTAAATAAAGACGGTCCAGAAATATTTCTACCTCATAAGAATTTTGTCAGATTAATGCTAAATAAATATAATTGTGCCCAGGCAATTAAATCTTCAGGGTTAACTGCACCAAAAACATTTACAGTCGATAAGGCTAGTAAAATGGGTTTCCCGCTTGTTGTAAAACCTAAAACTGGTCGCGGTTCTAGAGGGGTTTGGATTGTTAATTCACATAAAGAATTAAATGCTTATAAAATTCTGCACCCTACTAATGAAGAAGATTTGATTATCCAGGAATTAGCTATAGGAATAGAGTACACAGTACTAGTGTCAGCTAATAAGAAGGGATATTTAAATGCGATTATTCCTGTAAAGGTTAAACAGAAGAAAGGGATTACTATTAAGGCAAAAATTGATATGAATAGTTTAATAATCGAATATGCAAAGAATTTTCATTCTAATTTTAGAACATCAGGCATATACAATATACAATGCATATTGACCCAGTCTGGAATTGTTTATCCATTTGAAATAAACCCTAGAATATCAACTACTTTTTGCTTAGGCATTGCAGCAGGATTTGATCCTTTTGAATTATATTTTAATGAAAGACAAGAAGTGGAGTTATTTGCTCCTACTAATGAACTAAGTTTACAAAGAAATTGGGTTAACAATATTTACTAAATGTAAGAGAAAAAAATGAAAATTAAAATAGGTAATAAATATATTGGTGATAACTATCCGTCCTTTATTATTGCTGAAGTAGGCTCAAATCATAATCAGGACTTTGATCTTGCAATAAAACATATTGATGCAGTTGCAGAGGCGGGTGCCGACGCTGTAAAATTTCAGACATTTAAAGCAGATAAGCATATCTCAAAATACGCCGATATGCCTAATTATCTTGAAGGTTATGAGAGTATTCATGGTTTAATAAAAAGTCTTGAATTAAATAGAGGTTGGCAAAAACATTTAAAAGAATATGCTGAATCTAAAGGGTTAATTTTCTTATCTTCTCCTTGTGATAATGAGGCAGTTGATGGTTTAGAGGAGATTGATGCACCAGCACATAAGGTTGCGTCATTCGATCTTCCGGATTTAGATTTGATTAGATACATTGCCAAAACACAGAAGCCTGTATTATTGTCTACTGGTTTAGCGGATTGGATGGAAATACAACGAGCTATTGACGTATGTAGAGAGGAGGGTAATGAGAAAATTATTTTACTTCAATGTACCTCTTTATATCCAGCCCCAGCTCATCTCTCCAATCTAAAATCTATACAAATTATGCGAGATATGTATAGCACTATCACTGGTTATTCTGATCACACGCTTGGTGATAATATTGCTATTGCATCAGTAGTAATGGGGGCGTCGGTTATTGAAAAGCATTTTACTTTGGATAGAAATTTACCCGGACCAGACCATGTTTTTGCTATCGAACCACCTGAGTTAAAAAAGATGATTGAGAAAATTAGGGAAGTTGAATCTGCAATAGGGGATGGTTCGAAAACAGGCCCTAGAGATGAAGAGAAAGATATGTACAATAAAGTACGTAGAAGTATACATGCAAGTTGTGATATCAAAGCAGGTGAAACAATTACTGAGAAAATGTTGATTTCGAAGCGACCAGGTTTTGGAATCCCGATATATCTTAAAGAATATATTTTAGGGCGTAAGGCTAAACAGGACATAAAGCAAGATCAGTGGATTACATGGAGCCAGATTTGAGAAAGAAGGTTTTGCTGACTGGTGCCAATGGTTTTTTAGGAGGATATCTAGCTTCAGAGCTTGTTAGTTATAATATTGATTTAATTAAAACAACTCGACAAAAAGTACCTGATTCGAATGTATGTAACTTAGAATCGAGAGATGAAGTATCGACTTTGATTAATAAATTTAGCCCAGATTTAGTGGTTCATTGTGCAGCTTTTGTACCAAAAACAGCTAAAGAATATGGAAACAACATTCTTTCATTTAGAAATCAAACAATGTTACAGAATATTCTTGACGCAACAAAAGCACCAATAATATATATATCTTCAATGACTGTATACGGTTCGTCTAAAAATGTCATTAGGCATGAGTCAGATTCTGGATTACCTGAATCATCATATGGGGCTAGCAAGTACGAAGGCGAGTTGCTTTTAAAAAAAGATGGAAGGGATTCTTTGTCAATCAGAATTCCTGGACTTTTTGGCCAAGGGCGTAATAATGGGTTAGTTGTTAATACAATAAGAAGTTTATCTAATAACAAAAAGCCACATCTTCCTGAAAGTGAAATATTGTGGGCATCTATGGATGTTGAAGATGCTGCTAAAATAATTGCAGAGTTATCAGTTAAAATTAATTTAAATGGATATACACCAATAAATGTTGGTTATTCTGGAGTGTATTCAATTAACAGGTTCTTGAGTATTTGCGAAGGAATATTCAAAAAAACGATTGAATATGAGTTGAATCATCCAGAGTTTGAGTTTGATTTGACACTACTTAAGAGATTTAATCTAGCGTCTTCTAATAATCTTAAGATTGCATTAATAAAGTTGAAAGATAAGTATGAACTCAATAGTAATAAGTAAGCTTGAAAGTGGATTAAAAAATATAGGTGATCAGATAAAATCATGGCGTGAAGATGAAGAGTATCGAGTTATTGTAGAGCCAAAAGCATTTAAAACATGGGCAGATTTTAAAGCAAACACTTTAATTAAAAACTTGCTAGAAGAGCTTGATCCAGGATGTGTGATAATTTCAGAAGAGGATAGTACTTTTAAAAATAATAGACCAGAAAAATACTGGTTGGTGGATCCAATTGATGGGACAGCGAGTTGGTTTGATGGCTTTGATGGATTTGTTACTCAACTAGCTTATATCAAAAATGATATTCCACTTTACGGTGCAGTTTATGCGCCATGTTTAAAAAAACTATGGACTGCCTTAAAGGGTAGCGGAGCATACTTAAATGGTGAGAAGTTGGACGAATTAAAGTATATTGACAGACTTAATTTAATTGATAACTACCCAGAACCAAAGAGAGTAGCTAAAATTATTTTTGAATCTATGCCTGTAACAAAATATATTGAGTGTGGCTCATTTGGACTTAAGGCTTGCTTAATTGCAGACGGAACGGCAGATTTGTTTGTAAAAGATGTCGTTATGAGGGATTGGGATATAGCTCCTGCGGAAGTGATTCTTATAGAGGTGAATGCAATAATTAAGGACTTTGACTCTAAAAATATAGAATATAAAGGAAAATTTGAAAAAAATAATGGCTTGATTGTTGCAAGAGATAACACACTATCTCAGACAACTTTATATACAATTAACGAAGAGAGTAGAGCGAAATAATCAATAGTATTTATCACAAGAATTAAGTGCATTACAAGTTAATAAGTGACCCAATCATTGAATACAAATATGAAGAAGGTCGTTACACTAGAAATTTAACCGTTGTTTTTTACGGAGTTTAAGCAAGAAAATGAAAATAGTTTTAGTTGTTGCAGCGCATCCTGATGATGAAGTATTGGGTTGTGCTGGCACAATAGCAAAGCATGTTGCGTCTGGCGATAAAGTTCATGTACTTTTTATGACCGATGGTATCAGTTCTCGTCATGTGGCTAATCATAAAGTGGTGGAGCGGGAGCGGCAGAACTCAGCACAAAAAGCTGCAGCAATATTGGGTACGACTTCTATACAAATCCTTAATTTTCCAGATAATAAGATGGATTCAGTGCCTTTGTTAGATATCACACAGGTCATCGAAGAAATTATCTTAAAAATACAGCCTGAAATAATCTTCACTCATCATGTTGGTGACTTGAATGTCGATCATCAAATTACAAGCAAGGCTGTAATGACGGCTTGTAGACCACAACCTAATTTTTGTGTTAAAGAGATTTATTCTTTCGAGATTTTATCAAGTACTGAATGGCAGATTTCAGGCTATCTTCCGTTTACGCCAAATGTTTTTATTGATATATCTGACTATATTAATGTAAAAAAAATGGCTCTTAAGGCGTATGAGGATGAAATGCATAATCCCCCACATAGCCGCAGTATTGAGAACTCATTACGCCTAAGTTCTATCAGAGGAAACGAAGTTGGTATAGATTTTGCAGAAGCGTTTACACTAATCAGGAGGATAGAAAAGTAATAATGAAAGTGCTATTTATATATGATTGGGATTTTACTGATTTATGGATCCCAGCTGCAAAACATCTTAAGCGTTGAAAAAAATAAAAGAGAACGAAAAAAATATGAATCCTTCTTATACTAAAGTTAATCATTGTCGAGTATGTGGTTCAGAGAATATTACTGATTTAGAAATTGATAAAAATTTCTATTTGATGAATCTTGATCAAACTGTTTCGCTTTCTTATGCAGTATGTATGGACTGTCAATTTATTTTTCATGGTGAATATGTGGGTGATGAATATCTTGAGAATTATTACAAGCGGAGTACGATGCTTAGGCGTAGAGAGCCTACTGAGTTTGAGGTCGATCAGGATAAAAGACAGTCAGATTTTTTAATCAAACACATGGATCTCAAAAATAAAAATGCTTTAGAAATTGGAGCGCATACCGGTTCTTTTTTAATGCATCTTCATAAAGAATATGATTGCCAAGCGTATTTTAATGAATTGAGTGTAGAGGCAATTAAAGTTTTATCATCGCAAGAAGGTTTGACTGATTATCAAACAGTACCACAAGATATGAAAATTGATCTTGTGATTTTGAGACATGTTCTTGAGCATATATTTGACTTAGATTCATTTATAAAATATGTAAGAACAATCCTTGGTGATAATGGCTATTTGTTTGTCGAAGTTCCTGATTGGAGTTGGCTGGACGAGCATACAGATCCATTTATATTCGAGCATTGCAATCAATTTAGTACTCATAATTTGATTCACTTAATGAAACGTTTAGGTTGGCAATGTGAGGCTGTTGAAAAAGCATTGTTGCCGATGAATCCGGCTACACCCAATAGATTGCAACGGCTACTCTTCAGACCAACCGCAATACCAGTCTTAAATGATTCGTTAATTGCAAAAACGATCCAAAATTTCTATCAAGACGTTTACGGTAAAGGAAATACAGCTATCAATGAATTAATATTAAATATTGATAAGAATAAAAAAATAGCACTCTATCCTGCAAGTCATCTTACTTTTGCTGCATTGAATGAATCTAATTTAAAACAAGCCAATATTATTGGGATGTTTGATATAGATACTAAAAAGCATGGGAAAATAATAGAAGGTATGGAAGTGTATCCAGCACAAAAACTAAAAGACTATATGCCAGATCTAATACTTTTGTTCACTATGGGGTATGAGCATGAAATAAGAAATTCATTTAATGAGATGGGCTTAACATCAGAGGTGATTTCCATTACTCAGTTATTAAATGATAGTTCACTGCAATGACAAACTCTTTACATGCTCGAAGTGTTGAGGATATTGTAATACTAGGGGTAACTCAGTTGGGACAGGATATGCGAAAGTTTTTATGATAATTAGATCGATTAAAGATGATTAGAATTATGAGTAATATATTAATATTTTTTGAGTCTACTATACTTGTGTAAGATGAAAGTATGTATTATAGATTATGGTTTAGGAAACTTGACATCAGTTTTCAATGCTGTAGAGAAGCTGGGTTTTGATGTCTGTATATCTAATGATATTAAAGAAATTGCCGATTCTACTTATTTGATACTTCCAGGAGTAGGTAGTTTTAGCAATGGAATGAAAAACCTTAGAAAATTAAATCTAATTGATCTATTAAATCATGAAGTTCTTGAAAATAAAAAACCAATTCTTGGGATTTGTCTAGGTATGCAGTTATTTGCTTCATTTGGTTATGAGAATGGACTTTCCAAGGGTTTAGGTTGGATAAAAGGGGATGTTAAGAAGTTAAGACTTAATTTAGAGAGTGAAAGAATTCCACATATGGGTTGGAATGATGTTTCTGTTACAAAGGGATCAATTCTAGCTGATAATATTACTGAATCGCCAGTATTTTATTTTGTACATAGTTATCAATTTATTCCAGAAGATAGTTCGCTTGTGACAGGAGTGTGTGATTATGCCGGTGGATTTGCAGCTATGATAGAGTATAAAAATATATTTGCAACTCAATTTCATCCTGAAAAGAGTCACGATATAGGTCTACAATTAATAGAAAACTTTTTATGCAGGAGTGATGCACATGCTGAAAACTAGGTTGATACCAGTGCTTTTATTAAAAAACGGGGTTTTAGTTCGTAGCAGGAATTTTTCCCTTCATCAGTCAACAGGAAATCATATATACCAAGTGGAAAGGTTTTCTGAATGGAAAGCAGATGAAATTATATACCTGGATATTAGTCGAGAGGCTACTCATTCTATGAGGTCTGGTAATAGCACTATTGGATCAACTTCATCTAACTTGCATAATAGTATTGAAGATTGTAATACTGATATTATTCAAATTATTAGAAAAATATCTAAAGTCTGTTTTGTGCCTTTAACGGTTGGAGGAGGCATTAGAACATTAGAAGATATACGAATCAGGTTGGCTGCAGGCGCAGATAAAGTTTCAATTAATACAATAGCAATAGATGAACCTGATTTTATCACAAGAGCTTCTAAGGAGTTTGGCGCGCAATGTATTGTTGTTTCTATTGATGTTAAAAAGTGCAATGATAGCTGGAAAGTGTATAAAAACTTCGGCAAGGATGATGCCAATATAAGCATTGATGAATGGGTGACAATGGTTGAAAAATTAGGCGCTGGCGAGGTTTTAATACAGTCTATAGACTGTGATGGATTTGGCAATGGTTATGACTTAAATTTAATAAAATATGTAGAAGAAAAGGTTAAAATACCGGCTATTGTTCTGGGCGGTGTGGGCGACTTTAGTAATTTAGTCGAAGGTAATAATGCTGGAAAAAATATTGCATTAGCTGCTGCTAATATTTTTCATTTTACAGAGCATAGTGTATTAAATGCTAAGAATTTTTTATATGAGTCAGGTGTTAATGTTAGAGTTTAGTTTTTGGAGATTTTGTGAAATATTGTAAAAGATGTACATATCCTATAGTTGCAGTTAATTTAAGTGTGAATGATGATGGGGTTTGTAGTGGATGTATTACCCATGATGAAAAAGTTAATATCAATTGGAAAGAAAGGGAGGAAGAATTTAAAGAACTTGTCTTAAAGTATAAAGATAATAGTAATAAAAATTATGACTGCATCATACCCGTTAGTGGCGGAAAAGATAGCCACTTTCAAGCATGGTACCTAAAAAATCTTGGCCTTAATCCACTTTTAGTTACTTACTATACGCATAATTATTCTAAAACTGGCGAAGCTAATTTGAAAAATATTGGAGATTCACTAGGCCTTGATCATTATGTTTTTACACCAAGTAGGCATGTGATTGCAAAAATGAATAAAATTGGTTTTGAAATGACAGGCGACATGAGTTGGCATTTTCACTGTGGAGCATGGACAATTCCTTTTCAGGTTGGTGTAAAGCATAATATTCCGTTATTGATATATGGAGAACATGGTTTTACTGATTTATCAGGACAGTATTCTATGAATGATAAACCAGAATTTACTAGAAGGGCTAGACATGAGGATGTTCTTAGAGGTTATTCTTCTGATGACTTTATTGGTAAATATGGGCTTACAGAAAGAGATTTACTATGGACACAATATCCCTCTGACGAAGAGATAAAAAGTATTGGATTAAGAGGTGTGTTTATGGGGAATTATATATACTGGGATGCAAATAAACATGTAAAAATTGCCGAAAAAAATGGATTTAAAGGCAATCCAATACCTTTTGAAAGAACATATAGAACAATGTCTAATGTGGATGATATTCATGAGAATGGAATCAAAGATTATATGAAATTTATTAAATTTGGGTATGGTAGGGCGACAGATCATACATCTAAAGATATAAGACTAGGATACATGTCTAGAGATGAAGGGATTGAAAATGTTAAAAAATATGACCACATAAAACCGAGAGAGTCTTTAGAATATTTTTTGAGAATGACTGAAATGAGTGAAAAAGAGTTTGATATTACTGCAGACAAATTTCGAGATCCTCGTGTATGGTGGATAGAAGATGGTTTATGGTGGAAAGACACTTTATCGGATGGGCCAACTTCATATGGTAAAGTTTTTATACCTTTGAGTGAGAGATCAAAATACAAGAAATTATAATGGCTAACATTCAATAAGATCAAGACAACTTTAGCGAGAGTATTTTTATGAAAGCTGTAATATTAGCGGGCGGATTTGGAACAAGAATTAGTGAAGAGACTGATAATATTCCAAAGCCAATGATTAGAATCGGCCACAAACCAATTCTTTGGCATATTATGAAGATGTATTCTACCCATGGCATAACAGATTTTGTTATTTGCTGTGGTTATAAAGGGTATGTAATAAAAGAGTATTTTTCTAATTATTTTTTACATATGTCTGATGTAACTTTTTGTATGAAAAAAAATCAAATGAAAGTTCATCATGAGCGTTCTGAGCCATGGACAGTTACATTGGTCGATACTGGTGAAAACACTATGACTGGTGGCAGAATAAGACGCATAGAGCAGTATATAAAAGATGATGAAGCTTTTTGTCTTACTTATGGTGATGGTGTAAGTAATATTAATATTACTGAGCTTATTAACTTCCATAAACAACAACAGACTCTTGCGACACTTACTGCTGTTTACCCTCCAGCACGCTTTGGAGCTCTAGATATCTCCAACGGTAAAGTGAACTCTTTTAAAGAAAAACCACAAGGCGATGGCAATAGAATTAATGGAGGTTTTTTTGTTCTTTCACCTAAAGTGATTGACTTAATTAAGAATGACTCTACAGTTTGGGAGCGTTATCCAATGCAAACACTAGCCCAACAAGGTGAAATGTCAGCATTTGAACATAATGATTTTTGGCAGCCAATGGACACACTTCGTGATAAAAATCATCTTGAAGAGCTATGGGAAACTGGTGAGAGTCCTTGGAAAGTATGGGAATAAACCAAGTTTTTTGGAAGAATAAAAAAGTTCTAATAACTGGACATACTGGTTTTAAAGGTGCTTGGTTATCCCTTTGGCTGCAAGATCTTGGTGCAAAGGTAATTGGTATCTCACTTGATTCACCAACGACTCCAAGCCTTTATGAGCAAGCTAACGTAGCAAAAGGAATGATAAGTTTGAGACAAGATATTCGTAATGGTGAGGCTATCAAGCAATTATTCCAACAACATAAACCAGAGATTGTCTTTCATCTAGCTGCCCAGCCTTTGGTTAGACTTTCATATCGTGAACCAGTTGAGACATATGAAATTAATGTCATGGGGACACTTCATGTTTTAGAGGGAATACGTAGCGTTGACTCTGTGCGTTCTGCTGTTATGATCACTACTGATAAGTGTTATCAGAATAAAGAGTGGGTATGGGGATATCGTGAAACTGATACGTTAGGCGGACATGATCCGTATAGTAGCAGCAAAGGAGCTGCAGAATTATTAATTTCTTCATATAGAAATAGTTATTTTCCACAAGATAAATATAGTGAGCACAAAACTGCTATTGCATCGGCTAGAGCTGGCAATGTTATTGGTGGTGGTGATTGGGCAGAAGATCGGCTCATTCCAGATATTATCAAGGCTTTTAAAAATAATGAAAAAGTTATTATTCGAAACCCAAAATCAACTCGACCATGGCAACATGTATTAGAGCCTTTATCAGGTTATTTGAAGTTAGCAGAGCAGCTTGAGAAGAATGGTGATCAATATGCAGAGGCATGGAACTTCGGCCCTGCTGAGATAGATGCGCGCCCAGTACAGTGGATTGTAGAAAAAATGGCAAAACTATGGGGTGAAAATGCTAATTGGATTAATGATAAAAGTGAGCACCCACATGAGGCTAACTATCTTAAACTGGACTGCTCCAAGGCGCACATGAAGCTTAATTGGTATCCAAGGTGGGATTTAAGTGAGACCCTTTTGAGGATTGTTGAGTGGCATAAATTAAAAGATGCACACAATAATTATAGAAAATTATGTTTAACTCAAATTAATGATTATATGAAAGACATGAATAATGAAAACTGCTGAAGAGTTAAGATTAGAAATTGCGGGGCTTGTTCAGGAGTACGCAGATTTAAAATACACACAGAAAGCTTTTAAACCAGGTACAAGTGTTGTGCCTCCATCTGGAAAAGTAATAGGCGCGACAGAATTACAGTATATGGTTGATGCATCGTTAGATGGTTGGTTAACTACTGGGCGTTTTAATAGAGCATTCGAAAAAGAATTAGCTAGGTTTATCGGTATCAAACACTTAATTACGGTTAATTCAGGATCATCCGCTAATTTGGTTGCTTTTATGACCTTAACTTCGCGTGAGCTAGGGGATAGGGCTATTGCAAAGGGCGATGAAGTGATCGCTGTTGCTGCAGGTTTCCCTACTACGGTTAATCCGATCGTTCAGTTTGGCGCTGTTCCAGTATTTGTAGATGTTGATCTAAAAACACACAATGTTAATGCTGATTTAATTGAGGCAGCAATTACTCCAAAGACGAAAGCAATAATGTTGGCTCATACACTTGGAAATCCATACAATCTTGAAAAAGTAAAAGCATTATGTGATAAGTATAACCTTTGGTTAATTGAAGATTGTTGTGATGCTTTAGGTGCAGAATATAAGGGTAAGCATGTAGGAACGTTTGGCGATATTGCCACCTGTAGCTTTTATCCAGCACATCATATCACTATGGGCGAAGGTGGAGCTGTTTTTACAAATAACTCAAAATTAAAGATTATTGCTGAATCTTTTAGAGATTGGGGCCGTGATTGTTATTGCGAACCTGGTTGTGAGAACACTTGTGGCAAACGATTCGATCAAAAATTTGGTGGTCTACCGTACGGCTATGATCATAAATATACTTATTCACATCTTGGCTATAATCTCAAGATAAGTGATATTCAGGCGGCTTGTGGATTAGCACAATTAAAGCGTTTACCGGATTTTATTGAGAAGCGAAATTCTAATTTTGACTATTTACGTGAGCGTCTATCAACGGTTTTAGATTTTGTAGAATTTACTGAGCCGACAAAGAATTCAAAACCCTCATGGTTTGGCTTTCCAATTACAATAAAAGAAAATGCGGTTATGCGTCGTGCTGACTTAATTAAATACTTAGAACAAAATAAAATTGGTACACGACTACTATTTGCTGGAAATTTAACTAAACAGCCCTATTTTAAAGATATCGATTATAGAATTGTTGGCGATTTGGTTAATACTGATATAACTATGAATCAAACATTTTGGATAGGTATTTATCCAGGCCTATGCCAAGAGCAGTTAGATTATGTTGCGGAAAAGTTTGAAGAGTTTTTTTGGTGTTAGTGTCTGATTTGATAATTATGATTAAAGTGTATGGAATTTGATCCAAAAACACTAAGAAAAACAGTTTTGGAAATGGCCTGCCTATGCTGGTTCTACTGTTCATATCGGATGTGCGTTTTCAATTATTGAGTTGTTATCAATCTTGTATAAAAACCATTTACGTTATCCTCAGAATAACCCTTTGGATAAAAATCGTGATTATTTTATACTCAGTAAAGGTCATGGAGTAATGGCACAATACTCATGTATGCGTGAATTAGGCTGGTTGTGTGATGATGATTTTTCAAATTATTTTTCAGATGGTAGTGATTTAAAAGGCCTAGCAGATTCACGTATTCCTGGTATTGAAGTAACTTCAGGCTCTTTAGGGCATGGACTTGATATTGAAACAA
>Ga0105349_10000314_pt1 | contig 18392 bp, 12 predicted proteins | sample EN1Hudseemescosm_FD_83661 | JGI IMG/M metagenome (GOLD analysis project Ga0105349, IMG submission 83661) | Methane-oxidizing microbial communities from mesocosms in the Hudson Canyon - EN1B Hudson Canyon | ecosystem: Environmental > Aquatic > Marine > Cold seeps | place: Hudson Canyon...
CAAAGTCCCAAAATCCCATACCTTGCATCGCACTATAAACCGCACTGCTTTCACCTTGTTCGGATGCTTTGACGATAACCGGATCACCGCCTTCATGAGCGATTAAGAACCAATCATCTTCCCACTTAGCCAGATCACCTGTTAATTGCGAAAACATCTCAGGCTTCCAGGAAAGCTCAGCTGATTTGATTAGCTCTACGGGATGTCCTACTCCTTCTAGAGTAAGGCCATTCTCGGGGCAAATACGATCAATATAATCAGCTAATTCAATAGGTAATGCTCTATCGCCAAAAGTCGAGGACAAGGACTGCTCACCACTAGCAGTGCTATTACCCGCGGCAAATACCTCAGTGCTTTTCTTGCTAAAACTAGCGATTACAGCCAAAGCGTCATTTAAATTCATAACTAAAAGTACTTTCCAAACATTAGAGTAGGTATTGGGCTTATTTTAATTCATTCCCCTCTTTGATGAAATAACAAACCCCAAGCAATCATCAACTGAGCAGAAATATAGGTAGTCACAATGATCACTGTGGAATAGTCAAATGCTACGATAAAGCGATTCACCCCGATTAAGGCATCAGCAATCAAGAATGCACAGCCACCAACATTAATCCAAAGGTTATCTTTTACCAATAAAGCGCTAAAGGCCATGGCGAATAAAACCACGCAATAAATAATTACAGGGATAAATAAGGCCCCTGCCGTTAATGAAAATTGATAAAGCAGATATAGAGTTAACAATAGTAATGGCGGCATCAACCAGCGGCGATTAGTCGTTATATCTCGTAGAGGATAAAACAAATAAAGATAGGCGATTTGAGTAATCAGAAATGAACCTAGTGCCTGTTTTAGATAGAGGTTACGATCAAAATCTAAAAAAATATCACCACTAGCTGAAGCAAGCATCGCCAGAATGAAAGCCATCGTTTGTTTATTGTTTAATCGGCTGCCCTTTTGTAAAAAGGCGATTAGCGCTAATAGCAAAACAGGCGTGGCTTTCAATATATAGCTAAAATCATACGGTTTAAAAGCAATGCTCGCAATATAAGCATAACCACATATGACTGCGAGGATAAATACGCTCAAACTCTTTGTATTATTCATTTGGCCTTAGCCTTCTCAGCATAACTTTCAACTGCCTGGTTTTTTTCAAATTCAGTAATCGGCTGCCAAAATAATGTGCCTAATAAAAAATCAAAAATTGGCAACGTAATATTAAAATTAGCTTCGCCCATTTTCTCACGTTTATGATGAAGTACATGTAAATGACGTAATGCCACCCAGCCAGGAATTACTAAGAAGATTTTTTCAGCCCAATGGCCGCGAGGAATATGATAGCTAAAGTGCATCACTTCATAAAATAGATAACCGCTGATGCCTGCCGCTGCATAGATATAAGCTGCATTCGCACCGAACACTTCACTCAACAAATAACCCACTGGGAGAATCAGCCCGAATAAAAAAGCAAAAATCAGATACACAGGAAATAATACAACACGCCAATCACGTATGGCTTCATAATCCATTGAGTGCTCTAAAAAGAAACTATGATGATCCCCAGTATGGCGGCTATAAAACAGTTTTCCATATTTCGTTTTTCGATGACCAAGCCAACGGTGGGCATAATACTCGGCGAAATTTACCAGTAACATAACAAGCGGAAAGATCAACCACTCCAATAATGAGGCCGCTTGCAGTTGTGACAAAGCGTAAATAATCACCCCTAAGCCAACAACAAATACACTCAGCATATGAATCCAACCGCTGTAACTGGCGGAGATAGTCTCACGATACTGATCACGAAATTTCGTCATTGCTGCTAATGTCATCATTGCCCTATACGCCCCATCTATATTCTTTTTAGAGTTAGCATATCAGCCCTTGCTTTTATGGCTAATCAATAATACAAAAGAGCATTATCACCAAAACAAATAATACTACTCTCAGGTGCATTCAAACCATGCAGTTAAATCTTCGTGCCCTAGACCTTAATCTTCTTCCCGTATTTGATGCTCTAATGCGAGAACATCACCTATCGCGGGCAGCTGAGCATCTTGCTATGAGCCAACCTGCGGTTAGTAATGCTTTAAAACGTCTACGCCAAACCTTCAACGATGATTTATTTGTACGCACCTCTCAAGGACTTAAGCCAACAGCCCGTGCTCAAGAACTGCAACAAGCTATTCAACCCGCTCTGCGCCTAATACAGACAGCTTGTATGGAAAGTAATTTTGATCCAGCAAATAGCCAGCAGACTCTGCAAATTTCTTTAAATAGCGCGACCGAATACTTAATTGCTCCCTTGATTCATAAATGGCTGCAAGCAGAAGCTCCGCATATGAAACTGCAGCTGCAGCCAGATCATCTTGATGATATCCCTGCACAACTCAAAGAAGGTCGGTTGGATTTTGCACTAGATTATGTCGGCTTTGGTAATGAACAGTTTCAATCATTGAAGCTTACAGAAGAAGATCTCGTCGTCGTTTGCCGTGCAAAACATCCGCTACTTAATGGAAAAATAACCTTAGAAGAGTTCGAGACTCTGCCACAAGCCAGCCTAATACCGCGCTCAAGTCTTGCCCATAAGCAAAGTCACCTGCGCGGCACACCGATAGAACAACTGATGGTAAAAGATTTGCCAGCGCGTAATATCACCATGCATGTAGCCAGCTTTGTCAGTATTCCCAACATCATTGCTCAATCTGATTTAATCGCCATAATTCCTAAGCGCATCGCACAGCAATTCAATCACAGCCAGCACTTCAATCAGAGTCAGCAATCTAACCAGCAAGCAGCACTACAATGTTTGGCACTGCCTTTTAACTACCCGAAAGTAAGTATTCAATTGTTATGGCATAAAAGTCGAGAACACGACATGGCCCATCAATGGGTAAGAGAAAGCATGGCTAAGTTGATTCAACTTCTGCCCAGCTAAGGTCAGAGTTGAGGTCAGAGTTGAGGTCAGAGTTGAGGTCAGAGTTGAGGTTATAGCTGAGGAAATGTAGGAAAAAAAAACCGCTATCAGCAATCGCTGTAGCGGTTAAATGTCTCGAAAGACCTATGCATAATCTAGCTAGGGCCAGTACTTAGACTGCCTAATTAAGTACCAGAACTACAGGACGCACTGTGCCGAAAAGCAGCGCTTGATAATAGGCCTTGATAGGCCAATTAGCAGCTCAGCTGCATTAACCTTTGTCCTTGGGCTAAAACTTAAATGTTTGCTTTTTGCCTCTCTGGCTCGGCTTGGCAGCTATTGATAATAATCAAAATAAAAGCAGGGAGGTTCATCACCAAACCGTACATCAACGGTACCAGTGCCAAATTAGGATTTTGCAATAATACCGCCGCAATAAACATACCTGTTCCGGCATTCTGAAAACCCACTTCAATGGCCAATGTCTTTTTGACTTTGCGATTAAAGCCGCAGGATCCGCTCATTGCATAGGCCAATAACATAGAAATTAGACACAGGCTCAAACACACCAAGCCGACACTCAGTCCCATTTCCTGTAGTTTGGGCCATTGGACCACAGTTAACATTAAGACTAAGCAGACAAAGATAAAGCCAACGACCTTAGAGATCACAGGTTCCCATTTAATAATTTTTTGAGTCCAGTAATGCCTAATGACCATACCTAAAAGTACTGGAATAATAGTCACCAAAACAAGCTGCATCACTGTTTTAAGCAGCGGTAATTGCACCGCAATGGCATCACCGCCTGACCAGTTAAATTGGTGGGCCAAGCTGACAGGAATAATAAAAGGTACCAATAAACTGACCAACGCAGTCATCGAAATAGACAGCGCAGCATCACCACCCGCTAGGTAAGAAATAACATTCGATGTCGCTCCACCTGGGCAAGCAGCAAGAATTAGTAAACCCAAGAATAGCAGCTGAGACGACTCACTAGACGAGATGCTAGACAAAACGCCAGATAAATCTTCAGATAACGGTATAAGGAGTTTTATAAAGAGAATCAGACACCAAGCGACCAAAGGCAATAATAGCAACTGCAGGCTGATTCCTAGCAAAGCGGCTTTTGGATATTTGGCAATACGGCGGAAGTCATTTAACGTTAGCGACAAACCCATTGCTAACATCATTAACGCCAATACAATCGGTAAGACCAACTGAGTTAAAAGCTGAATCGTCGTCATCTGTAATCCTTAACAGTAGAATCCTTACAAACTCACAGGCAAGCGTGTGGAATCAACGACTTTACGCATAACAAAACTCGAATGCACGCCACTGACACCTTCGATACGAGTCAGTTTTCCCAATAGAAATTGCTGATAGCCTTCCATATCTTTAACGATGACTTTTAGTAGATAATCCGCAGAAGAACCCGTAATCAAATAGCACTCTAATACCTCTGGAAAATTGGCCACTAGGGTTTCAAAATTTTCAAAGCGCTCCGGTGTATGGCGATCCATACTGATTGAGATCATAGCCACCATATCAAGCCCCAAAGCCTTTTGATCTAATACGGCAACGGTTTTCTGAATAATCCCCGACTCTTGCAGTGCCTTAACTCGGCGTGAACAAGGGGAAGGCGACAAACCTACTTTATCGGCAAGGTCTAAATTCGATATCGCGCCATCTTTCTGCAACTCATCGAGTATGCGTCTATCTGTACGATCTAGGGTTATCTTTAGCTTATAATTGCTCATAAATTAACTTCTCGATATCAACTCACCCATTTATACCTGATATTAGGTGACAATAGCTAGTCCGTCGTAGTTTTTTAACTTTCATTGCTATCATCGTCTTTCCCAATCGAATAATGCTAGACTTAAGTTTAACTTCTCCCACTGCTTGGAATAGCGTTAACAAGAGAACATGAAAAATGCTGCGCTATTGCTTTGTCCTATTGCTATTATTTCCAATAGTTTCATCTGCTGAAGTATTAACCGTAATTCTGTATAGCAATGGTTACCCGCCCTATTCCTTTCCTGCTGCAAACCCCGATAAAGGAATTTATTTAGACATATTGGCAGAAGTTTCAAAAATTACTGGGGATGAATTCATTCCCGCATATTACCCAGCAAAAAGAAAACTCAAAGTATTTGAATCCGGGCAAATGCACATAGAACCAGGAGTTAACCCCAATTGGCGAAAGCCTTGGAAAGACATTTCTGTTTACAGCATTGCTTTTGGTACTTTTACTGATGTGATATTTTTTAGAAAAGGTGAATGGTTTACTGCTAAGAATGCGAGTGATTTAAAAGGGAAAAAAGTATTAACTGTTAGAGGCTATCACTACCCTGGCTACGAAGAAGAATTCAGCAACGACACCATAACGAGATACGATACCAATAATGAATTCCAGATGATAAAATTTTTATCTGCAGCAAATAGAGATGCAGATGCTGGCTTCATTAATAAAGATATTTTAATGTATTATATGAATGAACATAACATGGATTTTGATATTGGTAACTCAATTGCCGAAGTCCCCGTTATGTTCAGATTTCACATAACGAAGAAACATGTGATCGAAAGATTTAATAGCGCTTTAACAAGCTTAATTGACAGCGGAACTGTCGAGAGCATCTTCAAAAAATATCAATAACTACCAATAACTACCAATAACTATCAATTGCGAATCAAGTAAGATTCAATAGCAAAGCGATGATATTTAACTTAAAAATCCCCTCGACCCGTTAATATTAATTCTTATGATTCTTTGCATATAAATTGGCAAAGGGTTGCGCAGATAGACCATGAGCAAAAATACTCATCAATACAGTCACGGTAACCACTGCATAAATAGTCTCAAATCCTTCCATTGATCCCATTTCATGGGCAACAATCAGCACATATAAAATCGAAGCGATTCCTCTAGGGCCAAACCAAGCAATAAATGCCATCGTTGCCAGGTCTAATTTAGCACCAATCAAGCTGATCATTACCGGGATCATGCGCAAGACTGTTAAGCTTAAAAATGCATACAACACCACATCAAAGGTTATAAATTCGATGGTTGCGGGCACAAAAGCTAGACCAAATAAGAAGAAACTGATCAACACAAATAGCTCTCCTTCACTTTCAGCAAAATCCTCAATATGCTCTCGGGTTTTTTCACTGGTATTACCTGCATAAAGCCCAGCAAAGAAGGCAGCAATAAAGCCATTGCCTTCTAATGACTCTGCAAGATAAAAAGATAAAATTGCCAATGCAATAGGAATCAGATTCCTATAATTCTCTTCCATCCAGTTGTTTTTGACCGTTAGCATTACTAACTTAGTGCCGATAAAACCAACAGCTCCACCCACTAAGGCACCAAAGACTATTTGTTGAAATACATAAACTAGCCAAGAATTATCTTCTGCCTGCGTTAAACCACTGGCGATCATAGCGACTACCGTTAAAACGATAGGAAATACAATGCCGTCATTGAGGCCACTTTCTACATTAATACTAGAGCGAATCGTTTTCGGCACCTTAGGATCAGATACCACCGCTTTACCGAGAGCAGCATCGGTAGGCGTTAATAACAGTGCTAACAGAATCAAATAGGTGGTTGGTTCATTAGGGAAAATAAGCTGAGCAACCAAGGTGCCCGATATAATCGTCAGCGGTAAGCCAATGAATAATAATCGAGCTGGAATTTTCCACGATTGCTTCAGTAACTTAAGGTCTAATAACGCCGCATCAGCAAACAGGACGAGCACAAGAGCCACTTCAACAATAATCGTGACAAACTCTGCATCAACCGCAGCCTGAGTAAAGTTAAAAGCCAAAGGAGATAATAATAGGCCAAAGCCGGTAAACATCATCGGCCCTGAAATGTTCAAGCGAGAAAGTGCTTTAGAAATATAGCCGTACAGCAATACCACTACAGCGATAACTAATATAACTCTGTGTTCATCCATGATGATCCTTAATAATTTTTATAATGTCTAAATAAAGCAATCAGACGGCATTATAGAATAAAAAAGAATCATTAAGCAGCCCGCAGCGCGGGCTTTTTTATTAAGAAGTTATTTAATTAAGCGGGATACTAGATTAAGAGATAGCTCATCAGCAGGAATAACCAATTGAACTCCAGCAGCACCAAAGCCAAGAATAGTTATATCAACATTGATATCAACAGCATCGATATTAGTGAGCTGCACTTCCATACGTCCATCAGCTAGAAAGGTAACAGGCCCCGTTAAATTCATCGTCAATGGTAAACTGTGCAAGTTTGTATTCCCAAACCCAAGAGGCTTTAATTCAGGTGCATCAAGATAAACCTCCAAGGAAGTTGTAAAAGTCGCTTGTCCCTGATAATTTTCAGTAATATATCCTTTTGCTGGAATCATATTACCTTGCCCATCGATACCATAACGTACACGCATGATCTGTGGTCCAGTGGGCTCTTTTTCCCAATTCCCCAAAAGCTTTGCATACATTAATGCCGAGGTCGACATTAATGCTTGAGGGTAAATTTTTACTGTAATACGCTGATTTTCTTCATCCCAAATACCAACATCAGTAGGTAGCAAACCAGATATATAAATATTCTTTTGGTCATCACAAGGCTCATTGTCTGGTTCACAACCCATATTAGCGCCACTCACTAAACCAGAATAACCATCAATTTTTAATTTAGCCGAGTTTTTGGTTATAGCAGTTTCATCCCCATCAAAAGCAAAGTTTTTATTGGTATCCGTGGTAGGAATTTTCGCTAGAGGATTTAATACATAATCATTTTCAGCTGCAATCCCAGAGAAAACAATAGAGAAGGTATCACCCCCTTCTTGACGATTCTCACTAGTCAGTTTCAACGGATCAGTATTCAGTGGCAAATTTTCTTGGCTACAGATTACAGTATTGTCATCGCAACCATCGTGAACGGCTGAGACTAAACTATAGCGATATTTCTGACCATCCTGCCACATAGCATTAGGGGTAAACGATAAGCCAGTCGCTGTGCGCTTCAATAAACCAGGTACTGTTTCGATACAATTACCACTATCATCAACTTTCGCTATGCGTACTGTGCCAGTGGTACAAGTATTCCCTAATACCATAGAATCAAGTTTCATCGGCTGATTAAAGGTCACTTCAATATTACGATTGGCGGGTAATTCAAATAATGAGAATAAGTCATCATCGCCTTTACCATTTGCACAACGACCCGAAATACCGTTAGCGACATTTTCACCGGTTAATAAACAGTTATAACCAGGGTAAGCCGACTCAATTAATGCAGCAGCTTTATCTGTGGTATTAATATAAGGGGTTGTGAAACTTAGCTCTAACGGATCAATGCGGTTACCCGCAATATCGGTAATCGTTTCTAATAAAGAAAGTTGATATTGAGTATTGTGTGCCAAAATATTTTGCGGCTGAATAATAAGTACACTGCCATCTTGATGAACTGAAATAACTTGATCACTACCGTTTGCTTGCAAACTAATAGCATTAATTAAACTACTATTAGCAAGCGGTTCATTAAACGTCAGCAATAACGGCTCGCTTAAATTCATATAACCCGCATTATCAGCAGGCACCCAGCTTTGTAATTCTGGTGAAATACTATCAACAGGCATTGATGGTGCATTATTTTGATCGGCATACGCTTCGAGATGAAACGATACCGTCGCACTGGCATCTTCTAAACCGAGAATACGGGGTGAGACTTCACCAATAGCATCAATTACCATCACGTCATTGGCCGTCTTTGCCCAACCAAATAACTCAAGATGTAAAATATCTTGGCTCATAGTGCCATTTGCCAAAGAGCCTTCTGCGGTCATCGCCACATCTAATAATAAATGCACTTGCTTAGGGGCATTTTTATCATCGGTACTGGTATTGTTAATTAAATAACCATGACCATCAGAGACTAGCGTCATATTAATTGCGCCAGTATTAAATCCTGCTGGTACATGGCCACCAATCTTCACTTCAATGGCACTACCGCTCATCACGGTACCTTTACGCAATACTAAAGGCGACGCATTAGGAAAGTTAGGAATAAAAGCCAGCTCAGCAAAAAGATCACCGCCAACGTAAGTTGCATCATCTTCGCCAATTAAAATAGTTTTCAGCGGTACCGAGTTAATCACTTCGCCAGATAGCGGTGATAGTATTTGGCCTGCGTTGGAATCAGTAATCTGCTGCACTAGAGTGGTTCGAGGTAAAGAACTAAGGGCTGTATAAACTTTATTTTCATAATCAGCCACCGTTAAAGCCAGACCCGATTCACTTTTAATACCTTCAGTTAAGCTAAGAACATAGCTTGAGGCTGGATTTAAATCGTCTTTTGGATCAAAGGTAATAACACGACCACTAATAAAAATATCGCCAGCAATAGATGTATCATTGCCCTCTTCTTTCAGACTGAAGGTGTCATTAATAACAATGCTATTACGATCAATACTATGACTGAAGGTTAAACGAATACTGCTGAAATCCATAAAAGGTAATTCTGCAACAGGGTGCTCGGCGACTACGCTAAATTCAGCTTCTACACCTTCCTCTACACTTGGATCTCGAGCCGAAAAAATAGAAAATTGAATATCGCGAACATCTTCAACCTCACCAAATTCCGTTACTAGCCCAGTATAATCAATACGATAATGGTCACCTTCATTAAAATTTTCTAACGGCGTAAAATTTACAGTTTCTGGTGTTTCATCTTGCTGAGAAACAATACCCGCTACAGGCACATCGTCAGCATCGGCAAGAATGCGAAAGACCTGAACATGATTTTGCATATCAGGATCTTCAATGCCATGAGTAAAACTTAAAATAATATTACTTTTAGCCGATACATTATCCTGAGTATTAAAAGGAAATGAATAAACCAAATAGGATTTTTCCCAAGATGAAAAGTCAACATCTGATGTAGACTCATCTCCACAACCTTGCAGGCCGATAGAGAAAATAACTAATAAAAACAGACGATTAAATAGAGAATTAAATAATTTCATAATGCCCCCTTAAAAGTTCATTGATACAGACATACTAAATACATGCACACTACCACCCGTAGTCACGCTTTCGTAAGGTGGAACAGGCGCATCGCTCGCGGTTAAAGTAAAGTCACGCTCTAACAAGTGGTGATATTGATAGGCAGCATCAAGGCGTAAAGGAAAGGCTAACCACTTTGTATCTCGCATAAAATAATTAACCCCAGCAGCAAAAACCATACGGTCGTTATCGAATAAATTCACATTATCAGACGTACCGTCATCAAGCGGTGACATGTCGTAGCTGAAACCCGTGATTAGATTTACGTCTTTGTTATAAGCATATTTTGCACCGAGGCGCGGAATAATAATATCGCTGAATGATAAATCAGCTTGGTCGTAAATCGTATCGGACTTCAACTCTTCCGTTAGACTTGACCAGTTTTGATATTCTAATGTTGCAGCAAAATCAATTTTTGAATTAAAGCGATATTGAGCACCGGTTGAGACAATTATCGGCTGATAAGCATCTAAAGCGGTCACATTTAATGGCAGCCCAGGTTCTGGAATCGTTCCAGGAATAACCGCTGTTGATTCAACCGTTGTTTGTGTATTACTGCTGCCGCGAATCGAAATTGCCGTTGATAAACCATCAGCCCAGCAATCCGTTTTTTTATCACATAATAAAGTATCTAAATCTGCCGTTATACCAAACAACGGAATCATGACAGGTTCTGCACTGACGCTTAATTCTTCATTACTGGTATTGCCACCAAGATCGGTTTCTAAATTCATTGTCGCACTGGCGTGTAAGGTAACCCTCAACCCAAGCCCCAAGTTCAAACCAGGAATAGCCTCCATCCCTCCTGAAACCGCAATAAATAATGGTTTTTGGCCATACTGCATAAACTGGCCTTCTTTAGAGGTCGTCGAATCAAATGCCAGCATCTCTGTGCCATGACTTTCAACCCCCGCAATTAACCCCACATACACAGGTTTTTTAAATTTAGTCAGGCTGGTTAAATTGGTTTTCATTCCCAGCAACAGACTTTCAGTATTGGTATTACTGAGTACATCACCGGAACGCACAGGAGGGTTATCGCCACCATTAGAGGTCGCGGTCAATGATGGTGAAGCATGCAATAAACCAAGAGTAAGTTCACCATGATCACTTGAAGCTAAGCTGGCTGGGTTGTAATAAGCCGCGGAAGATTGTGTATTAAATAAAGAAAATGCTTGAGCACTACTAATGTCCGAAGGTAATAGACCGTAGGTAGTGGCTAAGTTCCCTGTACTGGCTTGCGCCGCCAAAGGTGAAAGTGAAGAGATAAGCGTGAATAAAGATGCCAATACGCGATGAGAATGATTCATTAATACTCCTAAGAATCTAGACCAGATAAACCATAGAGCTCACTATTATTATAGTTAAAGTTCAGCTCGATTTATCGTAATTGAATGTTGCCACTAGCTTACACCGCCTAATGATATGCCACCAATCCTCTTTACATCGACTTGACTCGGTGACATTTATGGCTACAGGATAAAGGATAAACAATAGGCCGATTAGGTCACAAACACTGCTTAAATTGACAAGTTTTTTGTAAATAACAAAGGTAAACTGAGGCTAATAACACAATAATAAAAATGGGTATAAGCGCTAATGACTATTCAAAATTATGATTACATCATTATTGGTGGCGGTTCTGCAGGCTGTGTATTGGCTAATCGCCTCTCTGCAGACAAAAATAACAGTGTTTGTTTATTAGAAACTGGCCCAAAGGATAATAGCCCCTTGGTGACTATGCCCATCGGGGTGATTGGTCTCATGGATAGCAAAAAATATAATTGGATGTTTAATTCGCAACCTGAGCCGACACAAAACGATCGCACTATTTATTGCCCCAGAGGAAAAGTATTAGGGGGCAGTAGCGCAGTAAACGCCATGCTTTATACTCGCGGCACTCCAAGCGATTACGATCATTGGGCTAGCTTAGGCAATAAAGGCTGGGCTTATAACGATATTCTTCCCTACTTCAAATCAACTCAGCATCAAGAACGGGGAGAGAATAACTTTCATGGTATTAATGGTGAACTGAACGTCGCTGAAAGCCGCTCGAATCACCCTTTGGGTAAAACCTTATTAGAAGCTTGCCGCCAGGCAGGTTATCAAGATAACGAGGATTTTAACGGCGCTCAGCAAGAAGGCATTGGTTATTACCAAGTGACGCAAATTAATGGCGAACGCTGTAGTGCAGCAAGGGGATTTTTGCATCCAATTAGTCATCGCAAAAACTTAACAATTATCACCGAAGCCAGAGTTGCACGTATACGTATAGAAAACAAACTTGCCGAGGGTGTCGAGTATCAGCAAAGTGGAAAGTTACACTCTTTAAAGGCAACAAAAGAAGTCATTCTTTCAGCCGGCTCTTTTTGCTCGCCCCAACTATTAATGCTATCGGGCATAGGGCCCGTAGAAGAGTTAGCAAGACATCAAATTCCAGTGAAACATAACTTGCCGGGGGTTGGTGAAAATCTACAAGAGCATGTCGATATCATTACTGTTAACAAAAGTACAAAAACTAATACAGTTGCTTTGCGCCCTATCGGTATCGCGAAAATAATGAAAGATATTTGGCACTACATTACACAACGCAAAGGATTTCTAACGACTTCTATTGTAGAAGTCGGTGGCTTCATAAAATCAAAACCAGAACTTAAAGATCCCGATATGCAATTGCAGTTTATTCCACTGGTAATGGAGGACCACGGGCGCAAGAAATCAACTCTGCTAACCTACGGCTATTCTTTGCATAACTGTTTATTACGCCCCAAAAGTCGTGGTCGAGTGAGTCTTCATAACAGTGATTTTTTACAAGACCCGAAGATAGAACTTAATATGCTCAGTCACCCCGATGATTTAGCCACAATGGTTGAGGCCGTAAAAATTAATTTGAATATTGTCTCTCAACAAGCTTTTGATGACGGCCGAGGAAAGTCTATCTTCCCTAGCCAGAATAGCCTCACTAAAAATAGCCTCACTAAAAATAGCCTCACTAAAAATAGCCTCACTAAAAATAGTCTCAGCGATAAAGATATTGAAGAATTTGTACGGGAAAAAGCCAATCATGTTTATCACCCAGTAGGCACTTGCAAGATGGGTCATGATAAAGATGCTGTGGTTAACGATAGATTGAAGGTCCATGGCATAGCAGGCTTACGTGTTGTCGATGCGTCTATCATGCCTACCTTAGTGGCAGGTAATACCAACTCACCCACTATCATGATTGCTGCCAAAGCCGCAGACATGATATTAGCGGATCATTGCTCAAATTAAGCCCTCGAGGGCATCAAAAGGTGCCCTCACCTACCGCGAAACAATAAAAACCCTCACCAACAACAATAATTAGAGATTTATTGTCAATCAGTGATATTTACACCCATTATTTGCCATCATTCACCCCTTCTTTGCATTTATAGTTAACTCATCAATTAGTTAACTCTTTTTATACATTTTAGGTGCCCCCTCATGAGCCAAGTTCAGACACGTCGCTTCAACCATAAAAAGTATCCTTCTTTTCAGCAGACCATGCCTGCTTTGAAAATGGAGAACCGCCAATGGCCAAGTAAGACCATCACCAAGGCACCTCAATGGTGTGCGGTTGATTTGCGTGATGGCAACCAAGCCTTGATTGAACCGATGTCTGTGGCGCAGAAACAACAGATGTGGCACTTGATGGTGAAGATGGGCTTTAAGCATATTGAAGTCGGCTTTCCTTCTGCTTCACAGCCAGACTTTGATTTTGTGCGCTGGTTGATCGAAGAAGATCAAATTCCTGAAGACGTGACCATTCAAGTTTTGACTCAAGCCCGTGATGAATTGATTGAACGCACCTACCAATCCTTACAAGGCGTGTCTCAAGCCATTGTGCATGTGTATAACTCGACGTCGCCAGTACAGCGTGAAAAAGTATTTGGTTTAGACAAGCAAGGCATTATTGATATCGCTATTCGCGGCGCAGAAAAAGTACAAAGCGAAGCGCAGAAATACCCAATGACTGATTGGACTTTTGAGTACTCTCCTGAAAGTTTTTCCAGCACAGAAACTGACTTCGCGATTGATGTGTGTAATGCCGTCATTGATGTGTGGCAGCCAACCGCAAGCAACAAGGCCATCATCAACTTGCCCGCGACGGTTGAATGCGCAAGCCCGAATGTGTTTGCCGATCAGGTTGAGACGTTCTGCAATGGCGTACATCAACGCAATAACATCATTATCTCCATTCATACCCACAACGATCGTGGCTGCGCGGTCGCCGCTGCAGAGATGGCTATTTTGGCTGGTGCCGATCGCATCGAAGGAACGTTAATGGGCAACGGCGAGCGTACTGGCAATATGGATTTAATTACCATGGCAATGAATATGTATAGCCAAGGTATCGATCCAGAAATTGATTTGTCCATCGCCGATGAAATTGTCGCGACGGTTGAGGAGTGTACTCAAATTAAAACCCATCCGCGTCATCCTTGGTTTGGAGAATTGGTCTATACCGCATTTTCTGGCAGCCACCAGGATGCGATTAAAAAATGCTTAACTATTCAAGAAACGAATGATGCTGAAGCGGCAGTGAAAAATAAATCAAGCCAGTGGGATGTGGCTTATTTACCGATAGATCCAAGAGATTTAGGTCGTGATTACCAATCGGTTATTCGAGTGAATAGCCAATCAGGCAAAGGTGGCGTTGCTTATATTATGGAAAATGAATTCGGCATCAACTTGCCGCGCTGGATGCAAATTGAATTAAGCCAAGCCGTTCAAGCATATAGCGTGAAACATAGCTGCGAAGTAGATAGCGCGATGATTCATACTATATTTCAACAGCAGTTTATCCATGCCAATAATCAAGGCGATCAGCAATACCAAGTATTAGGGTATGAAGTTCATAAGCAAGGTGAGCAAGAATCGATTCAGGCAAGTATTTGTGATGGCAGTGTTCATGGCGAAACACAAACGATTCACGGCCAAGGCAAGGGCGTTATTTCAGCCTTGAGTGATGGTTTGCATAAAACCTTGGGAATTGATTTTCAAATACAACAGTTTGATCAAATTGCCTTAAGCAAAGGCACACATGCTCAAGCAATGGCGTTTGTACAAATCAAAATCAATGGAGAAAAGTTTATTGGAATTTGTCAGCACCACGACATAATGACGGCAACCATTAACAGCGTATTATCTGGAATAAATGGCTACTTACAGAACGAGGTTATTGCCGCTTAATCAAAAGCCGGTACGATTAAGGATTCTAGAAAGTATTTATTGCCTAGCACTAAATACTTTCTAGTTTCTCTAATAAATCATCGACCAAGATGGGTTTCGATAAATGCCCACTGAAACCAGACTTCTGCGCTTTATCTTTACCTTCAGCGGTTACATCCGCAGTTAAGGCAAAGATTGGCAGATCTTTAAATCCTGCTAATTTTCGTATCTCTTCCGTGGCTCTATAACCATCTAATACAGGCATTTGACAGTCCATTAATACAGCATCAAATGTTTCTTGTTTAATACGAGCTACCGCTTCTTCACCATTAGCTACGACAACAGGTATTACGCCCATTTTTTCTAGTATTGCAGTAATAACGAGTTGATTAATTTCGTTATCTTCAGCGACTAAGATGTGTAATGTTTTAACATCTCGTTTTTCCTTTATACTGACCAGGGGTTCTTCATGACTAGATTTAATATCCATTGCAGTATTTTTCAATCTATTCACAGAAGAACTATCTACATCAGCACTACCAGCTGTATCAATGATGGATTTAAAGATAAATTCAGACCCAATACCTTCTTCACTTTCAATCGTAATATCACCGTGCATCAACTGACTAAGCTCTTTTGATAATGCTAACCCTAGGCCTGTACCGCCAAACTGCCTTGACGTTGAATCATCTGCTTGGGTAAAAGCACTGAATAATTTCTGCTGATTCTCTTTATTTATGCCTATTCCAGTATCCTTAACTCGAACAGTCACGCTATTCTTTTCTGAATTTAATTCTTCAACATCAATATTTATCGTGATACTGCCATGATAAGTAAATTTTAATGCATTACTGCAAAGGTTTACTAATACCTGTTCAAAACGCACTTGGTCACCGACAAAATATAAAGCAGTGGGGATATTATTATATATATTCCAGGTTAAACCTTTCTCTTCTGCCTGACTGTGAAATAAGCTATTAACTCGCTTACAGCTTTTATTTAAATCAAATACTTCATGAGATAAAATCAGCTTTTCTGCTTCTATCTTAGATATATCTAAAATATCATTAACAATATTCAACAACAAATCAGATGATACGTCTATTTTCTCTAAATAATCTTTTATTACTTTCAGGTCATCCGTATCACGTGCGAGAGATGAAAATCCTATTACCGCATTCATGGGGGTACGTATTTCATGACTCATATTCGCTAAGAAACGACTTTTAGCTGAATTAGCTTTTTTCGCTTCTTGCATTGCTATCTTTAAAGATTCCGTTCTCTCTTCGACTAAAACATTAAGTTCAATTTGACGACTATTCATCATTAAAATAAGAAACATTATAAAAGTAACGATAACAAACTCTAAAGAAAACAATAGCAAATAGGACTGAGCTTGTTGCTGTAAAAAGTATTCTCTATTTACCTTTAAATACAAAACCCATGTTTGACCAGATAAATGAAAGGTTAAGCTTTTAGCTTCAGGATTATTACGAAGATCAACACCATCATTATTTGCAGAGAACCAATCAGCACTACCTTGCTCATAAATTTCATAATCAAAATGTTTACTGCCATTCATATCTAATGCTCTAAGCAGCATTTCTTCCGCCAAGAATACGCCGGTAGCATAACCGCCTAATACTTTATCCCGCTCAAATACAGGAAAAAACATTAGATAACCAGGTTCTTCAGAATCAGATTGCACAAGCTGAATAATAGGCGTTGCCTTAGGGTGAAAGCTAGATTCAGCTTCCATTAATGTATTTTTACGTTTTTGGTTTGAATATACATTGAAGCCAATGGCCTTTTGGTTGTTTTTCTCAGGCGCAATAAGCTTCACATAGACGATAGGATCTGCCCCTAATAATGGTTCACCTCGTATAGTGACTTCACGCCCATACATCGCCCCAAGCGCAGCTTCATTTTTTACCTTATCTTTTTGGGCTATCACAGGATTCCATGACATAGCACTGATTGTAGGTTGAGTCGACATAAGCTCGTTAACAAAACTGGTAAATTCTTCCTTATTCAAGTCTTTGCTATTTTGAATAAAACTGGCTAGATTTTGCAACTGAGCCATGCTGTTATTCAATTCACGGTACAACCCATTCTCAACACTTTTAATTTCTCGATTCGTTGACTTACTTTCCGCGACATTAGAGAAATCAATAAAAAATACAGTCAGACTTAATACTAACAAAAACAAAACGCTCGCAGATAAAAGCATTAAGATTCGTGCTTTCTTTTGCTGCTCTGCTAGCTCTCTAAAATTGATAAGACTTAATAAAAAGGGTGTTGCCAGTAAAACCCCAAGAGAATCTCCCAGCCACCAATATATCAAATTCAGCCAATAGTTCTCTTGGCTGTAATCAGGATTAAAGGTGCTAAGGGCAATAATTCCAATATTGGCTGAAATGAGATTAACAAGTATGCCAACGAGCAGAACGAAATAAATAATCTGTCTATTTGATGATAATTTTAATGGATGTCCTAACCAATACCTCAGCACGGCACTTCCGACTAAGGCCTGCAAAGTTGCCCCAAACGCAATCATCACCAGCTCTACGCCATGATCACCTAATAAATCAGCTGATTCTAAAACAGGGTGAACGGAATAGTTAAAAGCAAAAGAAGCAATAAAAACGGCGGGAATGAATCTAAGCCACCAGATATAACAGCCAACCAAGGCAATACCTGCGGGCAACCAAATTGGAACAATTTGGGATTGAAATGAGACATTTGATAATAAATGGCCAATAATGAAGTAGCCGAAAAAAAATACTACATAAAATATTAAGGATCGAGAAGAGCTGGCAATTCGCACCATATTATAGAACTCGTATTAATGAACAGCTACAGTCTATTACACTGTTAACAGATTAGCTTATCAATACGATTTTCGCCCAAATTCACACAATTTTTTTAAGATCGTTCACTTGCTCCAGCCTTTGGTCTACCTGCTTCACAGCCTGTTTATAGCTTGAGCGTAAGTACTTCTTTAAATGCAAGGTCGCATCTTTCGTCTCAATGCCTTTTAAGCGACAAAATAGCGCTAGTACAAAGACGCTATCCAATTCTGTTAATGCAGGCTGACGATTTGCCATGGCGTTATAGCACGAGCCACAGCCGCCACGGAAGGTATAGGCCGAATTACTGAGTAATACCCCAAAACCCATCATTGCTGCCAATACTTCACTGGCTTCAGTGAAAAACTGATTACCACCAG
>Ga0105349_10000320_pt1 | contig 18236 bp, 17 predicted proteins | sample EN1Hudseemescosm_FD_83661 | JGI IMG/M metagenome (GOLD analysis project Ga0105349, IMG submission 83661) | Methane-oxidizing microbial communities from mesocosms in the Hudson Canyon - EN1B Hudson Canyon | ecosystem: Environmental > Aquatic > Marine > Cold seeps | place: Hudson Canyon...
CGACTTCTTCCATGCTCTCATCGATCGCTAATAATGAAATGGTCGCTGTCAGTATCAATACAATGGTCAATCCCAATACCCAGATGAAATGCCCCAACCCACTAAACCGATCCACCATTTGTAGAATGATCGCTGTCCATTGCTTTTGAACATGTAGGTATACACCCTTGTCATTATCTTCAACCCATTGATCCAGTCGAGACTTCACACCGTCGACTTTATCGACAGTATCGACGTCCAAAATGGTAACCGTAGGTTGATCTATTCCTTCTCTCCAAGGCATGTACAAATTCAAAAACTCCAACCTACGGGCAGGAATAGAACGAGCACGAGAAGTGGCATCAAAGGAACTCAGATGCTGACGCAATAGAAGCGGATCACCCACTACTCCGATAATTTCGCAAGTAAAAGGGATCCCAGATCGAATCGAACGAAATCGTCTTCCCATAGCGTACTCCGCTGAAGTGAAAAACTTCAGCGCCAATGCTTCGTCGATCGCAGCGGGAACGATGCCCTCACGATCGTCGGGCCATCGGTCTGACTCTTCCAAGAATCGTCCCGCCAGCATCCCTGAACGGAGAACCGAAAGAAAACCCGGAGTCGTGGCAACCATCGTATGTCTCCACGAAATCTCTCCATATGTGGTCAATCCTAAATTCACCAATAACGGGGATATCGTTTCAACTTCAGAACCTAATGCCGTTTTGATGGAAGGGATGTCTTGAGAAGTCACCGAAGATCCTTCGGTCACTCTTCCCAAACTCACTGTGCCTAACTCCACCGGATTGACGAGAGCCAACAGATCTGAACCCAATGCTTCTAAATCATTGCCGATGGCTCGGCGCCCCCCCTCGATGGTGCCCACGATGGCCACAACTGCTGAGAAGCCCAAAGCAAAGGTTAAAGTCACCAAGATTGAACGCATGGGACTTCGCCGAATCCGAATCATTCCATCCTTCATTAGAGACATCACTATCGCCTCTCACTCAGAAGGAGAGCAGGATCCACACCACTCACAGTCCATGCTGGCCCTGCGGAAGCCAATGCTGCACCCGCTGTTACTAATAAGGCCGACTTCATGATCGTCCACCAGGGCCAAACCACTTCGAGCAATTCCGACGGACCGATAAGCACACGGAATTCCGCGAGTCCGACACCTACAACTGCACCTAATAGTGCACCCAACAAAGCGATGAGTAATCCCTCAAAGAAAAACTGGCTGAAAATATCTATTCGAGTGGCGCCTTCTGCCCGACGCAATCCCACTTCTGCACGTCTTCGCCTACCGGTTAACAGTAGGAGATTCGCCAACACAACCAATCCGGTGAGTGCCGAAATCAGAAAGAAAACATCATGAAGAACCAGATATCCATCGAGCTCTGGACTGGCCAGTACGGCCCACGCTGCATTACTGTAAATCAAAGGAGAACAACCACGCCGAATCAAACTCTCTTCTACAAGTGCACCCATTTCGGTAATACGAGATGGGTTTGTAGAAACGACAGTCCAGTCCACTTCCCGATCGATTTCGGGAGACGTATTTCGATCAATATGAACAGACAATCCTTCGTCAAGCCAAGGAGCAGAGTCTGGAGCGACCCCCAACATCTTCAGGACTCCCTCGACCATGTCGGAGAAAGTGTGATCCTTGTCGAACCCTAACGGATCGATGCCCTTGGGCTTCGCGACGACCCCAGAAACGATAAAGGGAGCCGAACTCTCAGAGGAAGACTGTAAGTCCACCCTCACGAATCCAAATCGTTGCGGAGAAATCCACAGCTCCTTACCAATCAAACCCTCTGCCTGCCCAGTAGATCCCAGTAGGACCTCGACAAGATTTTCCTCAACGACCACTTCTGCAAGATCAGAGCCGCTCCGAAACCAGCGGCCTGCCAACATTTTCATAGATCGTGCAGAGAGCTCTTCCGAATCGGAATACAGAACCCAACCTCGCATCTTTTTTTCACCATTGATAAGGGCGTCCGCTGCAGAGATTCCACTCACAAAACTGTCAGGATCCGCCTCAAGCAACTTTTCACGAAGATCTTTGACGTCCTCGGTATCGATAGAACGATCCGCCCCGGCGTCAGATTCGATCTGAATCCGGTCGGTACCCAGTTCTGAGGACCTTTCGATCGCGGCAGTTCTGGAACCCTCAAGAATCGCAGCAGGGGCCACCATCAGGGTGACAGACCACAAAATTCCCTGGCAGATCAATAATGTCCGCACCGGATGTCTGAGAAGTTCACTCAGAGCACCGTATAGGGCACTTAACATACCTTTTGTCCTCTTCAGAATGCTGGATCGATTTGGGCGGGCCTCAAGTTCGGAAACACTTCATGGATTCCTCGGTCGGGTTCTCGCCTCGGCTCTATATTCGGATTATCCTTCGGGGAGGTTCGGAGGCAACCGCACTCGAACATCCCGATAGGGAATCGTGCACAGTTGAATCAGGAGGTCTGAAATGACCGATATTCGAAGTTTTATTGCTTTTCATGCATCTCGACCCGTCCTCGGGTTGTTTTTAGCCCTAGGCCTCGTTGTGACCATGGGTTGCGCAGGATTTGTCCCTGTTGAGGATTCCATCAACGTCGTGGAGCAACATCAACCCGATGATATCCCGGCTCCTTTTGGATTCGATCTCGATCCAAACTCTTGGTCATACCTGAAATTCCAGGATGCTCCCCTTCCTATGCGGTCCGTAGAGGTCATTTACTGGGGCGATCGTCCGATAACCGAGATTTCTTCTTGGTACAAACAGCAAATGCCGATTCACGGCTGGGAGTTCGTTTCTGACAGTAACGATGCAGGAGAAACTCAGTTACGTTATTCTAAGAATGATGAGTACGCAGAAGTTCTCGTTCGCAGAATGCCAGATCAAAATGGCGAGTACTACGTAACGAGACTCATCGTCAGGATCGGTGTCGATTCCTGACCAACCCTTAATGGAGTTGAGGAGAATAACACCTTCATGGCAAACAATGGTCCCGGACGCCCAGAGAAAAAAATTCAAAGTACTGATACCGACGAATCCCAAGATCTAGAAAAGACTCTTGAGGATGCAACGTCAGGTGTGGTGGAGGCGGCGAAAACCAATTCAACCACCTTGGTAGTCGGAGTCCTTTTCCTTCTCGCATTGATTTCCCTCCCATCACTTTTGGGTCGAATCGAAGAGCAAAAGATTCAAAGTTGGAATGATCAAATCGATGCGTGTCTCGCTCAGGAAAAAGAGCTCGTCTTATCGAACTACCCTGCTCTCCTTGATGAACTTGAGGGAACACCGGTAGAAGCCTACGCATACTCCAGAGTGAGTACCTGGATGTGGAATCAGGACGACGCAGACTTGCGAAACGCAACTCTCCAGTTGCTCGAAAATGCGAGCGACAAATTCCCTACTGACATGCTCATCAATACTCGCATCATGGAATACAGTTCGACCATCACCTCCAATGCAACATTCACACTTCCGGAACCCCCGGTTGTAGAGGTGATCGAAACTGAAGCGCCTGCTGAGGGCACGGCTGCGCCTGCGGGTGATACGCCTACGCCTGTTCGTGGAGCCGCTGTACCCGCTGATGAAACAGCGGATGAAACGGCGGGTGGTGGTGCTGCGACGACTGTGAACGAAGAGCCGAAAGTCGACTTCGGAGATTCTGATCCAGCGACAATCCCTCAGAAACCTGCTGATTCCGGACAAAGCGAACCCAGTGACTCCGGACGCTGAAGAAGCGCTCTCCCCTGAGATCCCCGATTCTCCTCCACCCAGAGAATCGGTGGTATCTCCGGAAGCGGACGGTGATCGACTCGACAGTTGGTTAGCCCATCACAATAAAGACTATTCTCGATCCTCACTTCGAAAACTCATCGAAGTGGGGACCGTCTCCATCAATGGTACCGTCAACAAAAAAGCTGCTCGAAAATTAAGCTCAGGGGACTGTATTATTTTTGCACCCCCTCCTCCCCCATCATTGACTCCACTTCCTGAAAACATTCCCCTCGATGTTCTCTTTCAAGATGAACATATTCTGATTATTTCTAAGCCGGCAGGCATGATCGTCCATCCTTCTCCCGGAGCTCCACCAGAGGGCACACTGGTGAATGCGCTACTGGGACATGCCGACGATATCTCAACGGTAGGAGAATCTGATCGTCCTGGAATAGTTCACAGGCTAGACCGAGAAACTTCTGGTGTGATGGTGGTCGCAAGAACAAATAACGCGCACAGAGAACTCTCTCGTCAGTTTCATGACCGGGAAGTCTCCAAGGAATACCTCGCTCTTTGCCATGATGTTCCTGAAAAAAAATCGGGTGAAATTGACCTGCCTCTGGCTCGGTCATTTACGGATACAAAAAAATGGACCGTACGCCATGACAAAGATGCCCGTCAGTCCTTCACGGCCTGGAAACTCAAGGCGACCTTTCCAGATTTAAAAAAGCCGGTCTGCTGGTTCCATTGCTTTCCGAGAACAGGGCGAACTCACCAGATTCGCATTCACTTACGAGCGATCGGGCATCCCATTCTTTGTGACTACCTCTATGGCAGAGAACGAAAGCTCGAATTGTCCCAACTGGGGAAAAATCAGCCTCATTCTCTTTTGGAGCGGCATGCTCTACACGCATGGAAACTACACTTGAAACATCCGGTAAATGGCAAATCCATGCGATTCGAAGCCCCACTACCCTCCGATTTGGAACCCTGGTGGGTCGCCGCCACTCAAGAAGACATCGACCAAAGCCCATAAATTGACTCCATTATTAGAGCATGTCCCATTTGCTGACGTTGCAGACCCTCAATGTGCCGGATACTCTATTCATTCGTTTAGGAATGCCTATTCCAGAGATCTCTTCAGGGAAACCTCCGGGATTCGCAACCAACGGTGACAATTACGACAGCATACCCACGGGAGAATTTCATGAATGAATACATCGAGAGTTTCCAAACTGTGCCTCTATTCAAAGGCTTGGAACCCACTGAAATTCAAAACCTGATGCGCATCTCTGAAGACATTGTCGCTAAAAAGAGCGACACCGTCGTTCTGCAGAATACGCCGGGGGATGGATTCTACATCATCAGTGCCGGTGCTTTTGAAGTCCTCAAGTCGGGGAATCGCAATGAAGTTTTGGGGAGACTTGAGTCTCTCTCTTTCTTTGGAGAGATGTCTCTCATCAGTAACGAAATGCGTTCCGCTACTGTCATGTGCGTCGAGGATGGTCGTCTCAAGAAAATACCTGCAGCCCCCTTCCAGAAACTGCTCGATGAAGGTGACCTCGTGGCCTACAAGGTGATTCGAAATATGGCCACAATTCTCGCACAAAGACTCGCCGCATCTGACAATCGTCTCGTTTCATAGACACGATTTCGGTTTATGTCACGCAAAGGTTCCATTCGTCTGAGTAGCGGACACCTTAAAGGTAAAAGTGTTCAGGTTCTCGAAGGTCTCGCTGTCCGACCCATGAGAACCCGGGTGCGTGAGGCTCTCTTCAATCGTCTTCAAAATCAAATCTTATCCGCACGTGTTCTCGATGTTTTTGCAGGTTCGGGAGCACTCGGAATAGAAGCGATATCTCGTGGTGCACGACAATCGATCCTGATTGAAAAAAATAAAGACGTCTTAGAAATCCTGAAAGCGAACCTTCGGAAACTCGGCGTCGAAGCCCAATGTAAAATCATGGTGAAAGACGCTTACCGACTGCGCCCAAATCCTCCTGGTTCAGGTTTCGATGTGATCCTTCTGGATCCACCCTTCCCCGATTATTCAGGCCCACAATCAAAGCCCTGGACGTTAGCGACACAACTCGCGAGCGGAGCCTGGCTCAATGCCGGTGGACTTCTCATCATGGAATACCCTTCCAGAGAAGAAATAGCGGCGCCCCCCCCGGGGCTTGAGGCCCAGGAAGGACGCCGCTATGGCGATACCAGTCTGATTTTTTGGTCGAAAGCGAAATCGAGTTCCTAGGAATCGTATCCCAGATCAATTTCGTGAGCCTGATTGAGGAAGTTTGCCAACAATGCCACGGTGGCTTCCAGATCTCCTGAATCGATCGTCTCTACCACTGTGTGTACATATCGACAGGGGACAGAGAGAGTGATGGCAGGCACAGCGGATCCTCCACGTTGAATGCCGCCCGCATCTGTTCCACCAGCAGTGAGAATTTCCATCTGGAAAGGAATATCTTGCTCACGTGCAATGTTCCTCATGGCGCGAACCATCTTCGGATTTGAAATACTGGAACTATCGTGAATCTTGATAGCGACCCCTGCACCCAATGCCGAAATTCTTTCGTGCTCTGTCGCCCCAGGAATATCGCATGCAAGAGTAACGTCGATAGCGATTCCACAGTCAGGTTCGATTCTGTGAGAAGCGGTCATTGCCCCTCGCAAGCCCACTTCTTCCTGAGTGGTCGCCACTGCGTAGACAGACACATTGTCATTGCTGTATCTCTTCACCGCTTCGATAAGGGTGTAAATCGAAACCCGGTTGTCCAAACTCTTTCCGCTGCACCGACTCCCGTTAACTTCAAAGCTCTGTTTGAGGGTAACAGGATCACCGATCTCAATTCGTGACTGGGCTTCTTCTTTTGTCAAACTGACATCAACAAAGAGCTCAGGTACCGTCGGCATCTTTTTGCGATCCTCGGGGGTCATGATATGAATCGGCTTGGACCCAATCATCCCAGTAATCTCTTCGCCATTACTGGTGTTCACTGTGACTCGTTTGGCTATCAGTGTTTTGGGGTCAAACCCACCCAAAGGAGACAGTCTCAAAAATCCACGATCGTCAATGTGCTTGACCACAAAGCCAATCTCATCGAGGTGGCCAGCAAGCATCACCTTAGGACTCCCGGGCTTTCCTTCCTTGATAGCAATACAGTTGCCGATTCCATCGACTTCGATGCGATCGACATAAGCTTCGATTTCCCGACGGAATATCGCCCGGATTCGATCTTCAAATCCGGGTGCGCCGTGGGCTTCACAGAGTTCTTTTAATAGTTCCATTTCTGCCTCTTTTCGTGATTATTCCAATCGCTGATCCTCACACCGATCCCCCCTTCAGGTCAAGGAAAAGAACCTGGCGGATCTCCATCTTCTCCCCTTAATCTGCTCAGATTGACAGAACCGGCTCTTTCAACAGTGTCAGACAGGAGATCGACCCTCCATCTCTCCGCCACCAAATGATGCTGGCGAGAAAAAGGATGTGGTCTGGGATGACGAATGATCTGAAAAACGATGGCCACGAGATCCTTGTCAGCCATCTCGATATCAATCACATCACAACGACCAAAATGGGAAGGTTTGAGAGATGTTCCTGCGAGGCGACTCGGATTTGAAAAAAGAAGTTTGAGCTCTTTTTTTGCACGTCGCCTTTGGCCATAACGATCAAGGATTCCGGAGAGAATCCTGAAAAACCTCACTGACCAGACCTACGTTTTTCGCCAATACGTCGTAAGTCATCTCGCTCTTCGTCAGTGAGGGAGTCGACTCCTGAAGTACTGACTTTCCGCAGTAACTCGTCCAATCTCATCTCTTCAGAAAGATCTCTCTCCGGTACTTCAACCTGAGAATCGGATCTCCGGCTCGGATAATACTCTGAAGGCGATCTACTGGTGGAACTTTTCTTTGCTATCGTTTTTTTCAAACCCGAGGTCAAATTCCCCCCGATCACTCCGATCGCAATCAGTGCGAAAATGGCTCCACCTAGGTGTGCCGCGTGCCCGATATTACCACCACCACCATTGGCCTGATCCAGCAGGCCTTTAATGTCAAAAGCCACAAACGCAGCAGCACAAGCCCATGCAGGAACTGGCAATATTCCGTAAATGTAAATTTTCATACGGGGATAATAAATCGCAAAAGCAGTCGTCATGGCACAAACCGCACCCGAAGCCCCGAGAGCTGGGATATCAGCGAACCCGAAAAGGGTCATGGAACAATGAAGCAGTGACGAAAAGAGAGCCGCACCGAAGTAAAACATCAAATATTTTCGTCGCCCCCAGCGAGCCTCCAGCGGAGCTGAAAAAGAATAGAGAACCAACATGTTAATGAGAAAGTGCCACAGATCTATATGGGAAAAAGCTGCGGTGAACAGAGTCCAAACACGCAGACCTTCGAGGTTACCCACGCTTGTCATGAAATTTTTGTACATGAAGAGATTGCGACCCAAAACCTGCCAAGCCACGAAAACGAGGATATTCACGCCTAGCACTAATTGCAGACCTGATACAGATCTCAAAAACCTGCTTCTGGGCGAACTGTCCCTCATATAGTCCCGATCAAAAATTCCCAAGAATCCTCAATTCACTTTCCCATGACCTGTTCGTACGCATCTTCATGAAATCCAACGAGGAGTGTCTTTCCGACTTTCAGCGTCGGAGCCCTCAGATTTCCACTCGGGCCCATGATTCCCTTGGCAAGATCATCATCCAATGGAGGATCTTTTTTCATGTCATGCTCGATGATTTTTTTCCCTCTGGCGACGATCACTTTACTAGCCGCTTGGGCTAACTCCAAAGCCTCATCTCTTCCGAGACGAACCTTCTTGGCATCCACCAGTTCCTTCGCCTTCACATCATCGCCCAGGAACTCCTGAGCCTTCTTGCACGAAGTTCATCCATTACGGTGATACCACCAGTCTACTTTTTTCATCTCTATACTCCTGATCGCTACCAAAACTGTTCTCAATCGTGCTTGCCAATATTATGCCTCGGTCAGAGGAGGATTCCACAGGAGCTCAGGAAGATCCCCTCCGTGCTGCTCGAATCGCACTCCTCAAGCGGCGAACACCCTCTACAATTCGAGGCCCTGGCCTCCCGAGATAAGATTCAGCAACACAGAATACATTTCGGTCCCTCACGGCCCGTACCTCTGCCCAGCCGTTCCTCTGAATCACTTTTTCAGGGTTATATTTAGCGGGGTCTACGCCACACCAAGAGATAATCACAACCTCCGGATTATGAGCGAGGACAGATTCCGTCTCCACTTCCATGCTATGCCCTGGGGCATCCTTCCACGGATTGACTCCCCCAGCGATGTGAAGCATTTCATTGATCCATGAATGGCGAGCGGGAATAAAAACGGGCTTGGGCCACCATTCAACTAATACCGGAGCGAGTTCTTTGACCGCTGCATCACTGAGAGACACTTCGTGATCTACCGGCGAAGTCTCCAGTCCTCTTTGCATCCATTGAATGAGGGCTTCTCCCCTATTGGAAACTCCGAGAGCTTTTGAAATGTCGCGAATATCTCGATAAATGTCCCCGATACATCTGGGATCAGGAGCCATGTATTCAAGCCCCTTCGCCCGAATTTCTTCCACCACTTTTTCGTGGCCCGGAACTGTAAGGGAAGCCAAGGTTATATCGGGTTGAAGTTCCTCGAGGGCATCCACGTCAATTGAGAGATCCGGTCCCAGACGAGGAAGTTTGGAAACCACCTCTTCGGGATGGTCAGAATGATCATCCACTGCGACAAGAACATGAGACATGCCCAGAGCACAGACGATTTCAGTATTGGAGCAGGTCAAAGAAGCTACACGCATGTGTACAGGATAACCCCTGAATCTCGACGGGTCAGGCAGTTGTCGAAGTCTGGTTTTGTCGAGGCAACAAGAAACCCATCAATCCGCAATGTGCTTCAATCAGGGATTTGCCTTCTGCGCTTTCCAGAACGCTCGCATCGGGATCTGCAATATAGGCCAGCGCCCTCACTTTGCCCTCTAACCTGAGAGGCATGACACACAGACTCTGCATTCCGGATTTATAGAGAGACTCCAGAGTTTGGGTTCTGGGCTCATCCACGATCCTTTTCGCGAGGACACCTTTTCCGCTATCCCAGACGTCCTCGACGAGAGACAACGCGATTCGGTCTTTATGACCCTTCAGTGGCTTCCCGGAGGCATCGACTCCGAAGGCCACGTGAACTTCGTCTCCTCTGCGAGTTAAGATCCATCCTTGCTGTCCGCGTATGGCTCGAACCAGGGCAGACAAAGACTTCGGAATAATGACTCTAGGAACAGGTGTCAGTGCGGCTTCTCCGAGAAGAGTGGTCACTCTCATCATTTCAGCAGAAAGGCGTTCCTGCTCACGATTGATGTGAACTGAACTCTCTGAAGCCATTCCTTCTTCGACATCCTCTAGGACGGTATCAGAACTGATTTCTTCCGTGAGAACCTCTTTAACTTCGCGTCCACCTTCAAGTCCTGCTCCGACTTGCTGGCTCTCAAGGTAGAGAGCCCGTAAATGATTGGGAAGAGACTCAGAGACCGCCTGATGTAATCGATCACACTGCTGATATGACTGACGAGCATCGTCCAGTTTTCTCTGTTCAACCTGGAGCTCAGCAATCTGAGTCATAATTCGAATACGAAGATCTAAGTCTGATCTTTCACGAGATCCTTTTTCAACCGCCTCAAACTTCTCAAGGCTTGTCTCTGGATCGTGATTCAATGCCAAGTCGATACAAGCCTCTAGATATTGGATCTCTAGAGACAATCTACGCTGAGATATATCTTCATTGACATAACGCAGTCGATCCAAAATATCAGTCGCCTGTTGGGTATTCCCCTGCTCAATATTTAGGTACACCAATTCTAAAAGACACTCAGCGAGTCCTATTCCCTTACCGGATCTCGAATGAACTCCATATGCCCTGAGCAAATCACTTTCCGCAGCATGGAGATCTCCAGTAATCCGTCGTATTTTCCCTCGTATCAAATAGTTTCTCGTACTGAGATATCTCATATTGAGTTGCTGACTGAGCTCTCTCGAGATTTCCACCTTTTCAAGACCTAGAGAAAGATCACCGCAACGCATCAAAGCCTCCGCTTGATGATGAAGTGCAAGAGCCCGACCTGAACGATCACCCGACTCTTCTGTTGATTGGATGACTTGATCAACGATCTCCAGTGCTTCTGCGATCTGCCCATCTGCCAAATATGCACCGCAAAGCGCATTGAGCGATCGGGTGACTCCAGTAGAAGCTTCCAGATCTTCATGAATCTCGAGCGCTTGTCGGTGGAAATCAATCGCTTGCGAAACTTCTCCTCTGGCTTGAGAAGCATGCCCAATGTTGGCCAGGAAAAACGCTTTTTCAGCACTTGCGTCGGCATCGTCTAATAGAGACAACCCCTCGGCACTGATCTTCAGCGCGCGATCATAATCACCAGTACAGTATTGAATCCATGCTAAAGAACCTAGGACTCGAAGTTGCTCATTTCCTCTAACTTCTTCATCCAGTCTCATGACGATGTCAGCGGATTCTCTCAACCATCTCAGAGCGGAAGGGTAATCCCCCAAAATCTCATCGATTCTGCCCAGTTTCCTGAGGGCACGTACTCGATACATTTCAAGCTCAACAGACCCATCTTCTCGTTCGATCTTCTTCGATTCGATTTCATGAAATGAAGTTTTTGCAAGATCAAGGTCACCGAGCACTATCGCGGCGTCACCCATCTTTTCTCGAATCGCAAATCGTTCCTGATGATGATCTTCCGCATCTGTAAGACGACAAAGTGCTTGTTGATAATGCTCCAGAGCTTTTCCATGTGCATGAACGACTTGCATCGCCTCACCGGCCGCCAGCAAATGCTCTAATGCTTTCTCAGGGCAGTCCGACCTCTGAAAGTGATACGAAAGATCTTCCCGAACACCCGAAAGATCCGCCGAATGAAACTCCTCAATCCCCTCGGCAAGAAGTCCGTGCAAGCGTCTTGATTCGGCCGGTGGAATATCACGAACAATGATTTCCTGCAGCTTTGGCTGCAGAATGGCATACGTCGGGCGACCTGAATCTAAGCTTCTCGATACCATGCCCCTGGCGTCGAGTTCACGGAGATCAGATCTCAACGTTTCTTTAAATCCGTTGATGAACTCCAGTAACTTTACAGGGGCAGATTTCCCATGCAGCGCGAGCAACCGCAGAAGACTACGTGGCTTTTCAGCAAGAAGCCTTACTCTTCTATGGAGAACTTGATGAATACCCGCTGGAAGTTCAACGCGTGATAACTCGCCACCTCCGCGAATAGTCCAACCCTCTGAGTTTCTGTGAATGATGCCTTCTTCTTGCAACACCTTGAGCATCTCGACAAGGAATAGTGGATTCCCTGCGGTTCTTTCCTCAAGTCTGTCAAGAAATGTTGCCGGGATCGCTTCGACCTGCAGAACATGTTGAATCAGTTCTGCGATCTGAGGGCGGCCAAATCTCTTTAATGCAAGTTCATCGACAACGCTCAGGTCTCTGTATTTGTCGATAAATTCTTGCAGTGCAGGAGATCTCTGATCGTCATCTCGCATCGTCAATACAACAAGTATTTTACTTTCAGAGTTCGGTTTTAAAATTCTCTCCGTAAGCCTATCAAGAAGTGCGACCGTTGGATCGTCAGCCCAATGAAGATTATTGATGACCACCACTGAAGGTTTCTCTCGTGAGGCTAACTCCATAAATCGAGCGACTTCATCCACGAAGTTTTGAGAAAAGCCCTCGGGACGATCATCGAAATCATCGGAAGAACTTCCAGCTCTCAATCTGGGACAAAGACGTTGAAGCATTTTTCCATGGTTCTTGAATAGCTCAGAACCCAAACCAGCAGACAACGACATTTGCTCAAGAATCGTTTTAAATGGCTGATAAGCTTGTTGACCCGACTCTAGGCAATGCCCCGTAAACACTGGCATCTCTCTTAGTTTCAAATGATGAGAAAACTCATCAATCAATCGACTCTTCCCGATGCCAATCTCTCCTGAGACCAGGAGTAGAGGGCGAGATCTGTCAGTTTCATGGGGATCTCCTCCCTCACGAAGAGCAAGGCCTGTATTTCTTTCCACACCATCACGAAGATATTCCAATTCAAATCTTCGACCAATTAACCTATTACTATGCAGATATGAATTTTGGGTCTCAGCAGTCTCTGCCTGCCAATGTCTTCCAGCTCCAGCACTGACTGCCTGGATTATTTCTCGTGCAGTTGAAAAACGAAGTTCAGGATCTTTTTCAAGCAACTTAATGATGATCTCTACGAGGTACTGCTGTTCCCCCGAAAGATCATTGCGAATATCTTCTCTCCAACGACCTTCGATTCTACCGACGGACACTCCTTCAGCAGAAACAAAGGGCAATCTGCCACACATTATCTGGTAGAGCGAAACGCCAAATGAATAGAGGTCTGCACGTCTGTCAGGGGTTCCACCCTCAATTATTTCAGGTGCGACATAGTGCATTGTTCCTTTGATCGCAAAATCAAAAGTGCCGGTTATTTTTTCGGCAAGACCGAAATCAATTAACTTGGCAACCGGTGGCCCTAAACATTTATCAGTCGAGGCATCTTTATTTTGATCTTGGACAACTTTCGAAGAATCTTCTCCGCCAAATTGCCTCGTTCTTGTCACGAGGATGTTGTCAGGTTTGATATCGAAATGGACATATCCTTGGGAATGGATGTATTCCAAAGCACGACATATCTGAACGATGACATCGAGGAACTCCGCTTCTTCAAAGGAAGTGGACGCACCCAAGAAATCATCACCTCTGATGAACTCACTCACGATAAACCAGTCGTGACTCTCCTGAACTCGGCCAAAGTCATGGACCCTCGCCAGATTAGGATGAATCAGTCGAGTAAGAGCTTCATATTCAATTTTCGACCACTCTTCTGAGTCCTCAAGGCGATCTGATCGAAGGGCCTTGAGAGCCACCTTACGGCGCACCCTTGTCAGGTCTTCGCAGAGATACACCGTGCCCATTGCTCCTGCACCGAGTTGGCGAAGGACGCGATATCGACCATTGATACAATCTTCTGAATGGAAGGAACCCATGTTTCCCCAGGAACGGGGCTCCAGGGCATTCGAGATGCCTACCGTTCCAAAGAAGAATACGACAGATCAGGGAATTGGGCCGACAGGGGTCGCTAAAACGCCATTATTCGGCCTCTATCGACCAATATCAGATGTAATGAAAAAAAATGGCTTAGCGAACCTGACGGAAAGGGTCCTCTTGCTCGATGGCCACCTGTAGAGCATCTACCTTTTTAAACCAAAGTTGAGCAGCGTCTAATATCTCGGATCCCTTGTCAGGATTTTTACGAAACTCGTCCTGAACTCGCTTCAAACTTGATTCCGCTTTACCCAGAACACCCTGGGCCAATTCTTGCCAATAGTTTTTTATGCTGTTGTCGCTGACAGCGCGAGAACGGTCGTAATAATTTTTCGCCCGATCATCCACCCAGTACTGAACACGGTTCAGAATGATTCCGGCTTCTTGAGTCGTCATCTGAGGTACAAATTTATCGATACTACGATAGACATCTGCTTGCTCGGAATTCATCTCTTCAGATCCACCAAATGGCATTCCAATAAATGACAATACAATAAGTGTCACCACTGGTAATCCCACGAGGCCGCAAACCCCGATCAAGAGGTCTCCCATATCAAGGTCATCCTCTTCTGCTCTGATGACAGGAGGTTTTCCTCCACCTTTTTGAGGTGCAGATCTTGTTGGCTTTTTCGTTGCCAATCTTACTCCTAGTCTTCAGTAAACATGGGGGCAACTTTACTGAGGTCCCCGATGATGGTTTGAATCTTGGAGAAGTCAGAATTATATCCTGAAAACTCTGGCGGAAGAATACCCTCAGGAGTTCTCACCTCTGCGAGCATCTCACGTAACTTTTGCTGCGTACCACTCGAGAAGTTCATAGCCTTTTGCCATTCTCTGGCAAACTTCTTCGAATCATCGTCACTCCGCATTTGAACGACTTTTCTGGCCATGACTTGAGACTGAGATATGTCTCTCTGAATAGCCCTATATTCTTTATCGCTCGTAGTCTCTTCTATGACGATTTTTGGCTCTTTGGGTCTGTTCAAAATGCTATATGCGAAAATGGAGACGGTTGAGATCAACAACACAAGAGTGACGATCACCACAGCAGGGTGAGCACCCTTCTTGGCTTTCGGCTTATAAGCCGGACGATCCTCAGATCCGGAATCGGATCGGTCCCTTTGGGGACGACGACGAGCTCTGTTCAAAAGATATTTCCTTCCGAGATTTTCCAGTCGCCCAGAGCCCCTGAGTAATAACTCCAAAGGGCCCTTCCCCGGGACAACCGAATCAATCCAGATGGTAGCCACTCACCCCGCCACGGTCAACTTGACCGATCAGGTGGGGATACAGAGTATTGCCCAACTGTCAGAAGCTGATTTCAGGTGAAATTCACCCTTTCCGGGAAGCAATAGGCGAACTGAGCCTTCATGAAGTCGCTCTCCGCGGCTCTCTGCTGAACCAGAAAGGAGGCAGAGGATCGAACTTCGATCCTCGGGGATGTCCAATTGGCCCTCCCATGGTCCCTTCAGCTCAAAAACCTGATAGGGAGAAGCCGCTATTCTGAGCTGCCACCCCCCCTGCGATTCTGGATTCACGGGGATCACATCTGTGGAATCCTGCTCAGGTGGGTCTAACTGTAGAGCCATTTCGAGATGAAGTTCCCTGGGGTTCCCATCCAGTCCCACATTATTTCCGTCATGGATTCGGAATGTGACATCACTGGGCTGCTGGATTTCTGCCAGAACTATTCCCGCACCGATGGAATGCACTGTCCTCGGAGGAATATGAAGTATGTCACCTCTCTTCACAGGGACTTTATTGAGAGCTTCTTCAACACACTCTCCTTTGGTCGCTGCTTCAGATAATTTTTCCATATCCCAGTTCGCAGAGAATCCGACTCTGACAAACGCTTCTGGATTTGCGTCTAAGATGATCCAAGATTCTTCCTTACCCGTAGATCCTAATCCTCTGCATTTTGAAAACGCATCATCGGGATGAACCTGAACGGATAGTTCCGTATTTGCATCAAGAAACTTAAAGAGTAATGGGAACTCTGACTCAGCATCCTCACCACCCCATGATGGTCCTAGGATTTTTTCGGGAGAGGCTTTTATCAGATCAGAGAGCAGCAATCCATCGTGCACTCCTGAGTTGATCCTTGAATGTCGACAGTGATCTCCAACTGTAGAAACAAGCCAAAGTTCTCCCAAAGGAAGAACGGACTCAGCACCGGGAAGCAAATAAGGGAGGAGTTTTTCACCTCCCCATGGCTTACTCACAGGCACGGGATCCAGCTTGAGAGCCTCCCGTTGAAGAGGGCTCAAGCCGTCTCCAACGTATTCGCTTCGACGATCATTGCCCTTGCTTCCTCGAGTGATCTCTCTGTAGCCCTGTCGCCTCGAAGCATCGAAGCCAGTTCACGAATACGGTCCTCGCCCTCTAGCGATTCTAGGAACGTACTGGTCTTTCCGCTGTCGACCTGTTTGACAACTTTATGCTGCCACATGCCATGACAAGCCACCTGGGGAAGATGGGTCACACACAAAACCTGATGACTCTCTCCGATTTGCCTCAGTTTTTGTCCGATAGCGAAACCCATTCGCCCTCCGACATTGCTGTCGATTTCGTCAAAAACAAGAGTTTCCGTACCTGTGACACCGGCCAAAGTTTTCACCAAAGCCAACATCACTCTTGAGAGTTCTCCACCACTGGCAACTTCTGCTAATGGACGAACAGGCTCCCCGGGATTAGCACTGAAACAAATGCGGAATTGATCTGCACCTTTTTCATCCATCCCATTCCAATAACGGGTTCCCTCGAGGGAGCTCAACTCTCCTACAATTTTAGCTTTCTCCAAGCCCAAATCTTTCAACTCATCTGAACAATGCCGAGTGAGTTGCTGAATAATTTTCAGTCGAGCTTCAGTGAGTAATCGGGCTCCCTCTTTTAATTGGTCCACACATCTACTCAACCCCGCATGCAGATCTGGGAGCTCTTCTGAATCTCCAGAAATCTGTTGCTGTTCGTATTGGCATTCAACCAGATACGACAGCAAATCCTCTTCGGATCGATGATACTTCTCTTCCAATGTCACAATTTGGTCGAGCCGACGGCTTTTTTGATCCAGAGCGACAGGATCCATATCCAAATCGGCATCGATTCCAGATAACTCACGTAATGAATCCTCTAATAAACTTCTCGATTGAATACATCCTTCAAGAAGCGCTGCTATTCCTGGATGTAATTGTTCAAAGCCACGGAGATCTCTCTCGGTAGATCCCAAGGAATCCAACACACAGCCGTCTTTATCAAGAATCCTCGTCCTCGCTCCTGCAATAGCAGCAAGAACCCGATCTCGTTCTTCAAGAAGCTCTAACTCTTGCTCTAACGAGGCACGCTGGCCTTTTTCCAGAGAAGCTTGCTCCAATTCTTCAATCACATGTTCCAGAAAAAGAGCTCTGTCTCTTCGTTCCCGGCTACTTTCTTCGAGAGCCTGGATTCGCTTTTCTAGCTCTCTCGCTTCGTTCCAAGCAGAGGCATGAGCCTGGCGTTTGTCCAGCAGCCCACCAAACCGGTCGAGTAATTCCAATTGGGTTTCCGATTGCAAAAGAGTCAATGCTTGCCCTTGCCCAATCACCTCAATCAGAAAAGGCGCGATTCTTCTCAGAACAGTGGTGGTTGATTCCCGACCATCGATCCGACAACGACTTCTGCCCTCTTTTGCAATTTCTCGCTCAATCAGCAGTTCTCCATCTTCGATAGAGAACCCGAGTTCTTCACTGATTTTTTGGCAGTTTGATTCGGAGAGCTGAAAAATACCACGGACGAATGCTCGAGAGGCTCCCCGTCTTATGACGTCAGTTCGGGTGCGCTCTCCTCGGAGAATCAGCATAGATGCCAGAAGCATCGATTTACCCACTCCAGTTTCACCACTCAACACATGCAGTCCTGAGCCCGGATCAAATTCAATTTTTTCAATCAGGCCGAGGTCTTCCACGGATAGATGAACGAGCATTGGTTTCCCCTTCGTTAGCCGACTCTGCAGCCGGGAGCGACCATTCCATCTGGCCCTAGCAATCGAACGACGCCTTCGTCTTCAACAGCCAAGAGCATACCGCGTGACTCCACACCCCGGATGGTCGCAGGTTCGAGATTCCATACCACGACGATGGTTTTCCCTTTCAACTCATCACGGGTGTAGTGCGCTCTGACACCCGCAACGATTTGACGCTTCTCTGTTCCGCCATCTATCGTCAGAAGCCATAGCCGGTCGGCCTTCGGGTGAGGCTCTACTTCCAACACCTTTGCAGTTCTTAGCTCTACTTTTGTGAAATCGTCGAAACTGATGGTTGGAATATCGTCTGAGGATACTTCTGCATCTGCGGATTCGTTCATGGGGTTCCCTCTCTGAATTGGATTCTATTAAAAG
>Ga0105349_10000326_pt1 | contig 18171 bp, 31 predicted proteins | sample EN1Hudseemescosm_FD_83661 | JGI IMG/M metagenome (GOLD analysis project Ga0105349, IMG submission 83661) | Methane-oxidizing microbial communities from mesocosms in the Hudson Canyon - EN1B Hudson Canyon | ecosystem: Environmental > Aquatic > Marine > Cold seeps | place: Hudson Canyon...
AAACTTTTTAAACTCAGCCCATGCAAACGCCCATGACAAATACTTAAGGCCGCTTTTAGTTTCTGTCTTATTATTAACGTCAAGCTCGTACAGGCTTTGAAAATTATTCTTAGACATTAGGTATTTGCTCCGTTACATGGTCAGCGTTTGCATCAGCTTGGTACTGCTCACCCTTAAATTGCACGCTTAATACTTCACGGTAAGTATTTATAACATCAAGTACATCACTAGCTCTCTTAACATCGTTTCTATCTGCTAGAGCTAATACAGCGTCTAATGCCTTTATTTTACTAGCGTTATCATCTGCTAGTACTTTATTTAAATTATCCATAACCCTCTCCAGTTATTTATTAAGTGCCAGTTACTCCTTAAAGAATTTATTCTAACGCGCCTTTACTGGGGACAACTGGCAAAGCTGCTTGGCTCGTTGATGTAGGTAATATTAGACTAACCAATCTAACCCGTCAACCTTTTATTGTTAATTAATTTAAGTTGCAATATTAAGCGGCTTAATATAAGCTTCACTACAACATTAACAAATAGGAACAAATATGAACTTAGAGAAATCATTTAGAATTGCGTTGGCCACTAAAGGTATTAACAAGCAAGAATTAGCCAAGGAAATGAATTGCACTGGTGCTTATATCACGCAGATAACTAAAGGCGGCTCAATGTCTGTTAGTAAGCTGCAAGATGTGTGCACCGTGCTAGGCTATAAGGTATGGGAATTTATTAAGCTAGGGGAAGAATAATGCTAGACACCAGCATAACTTACGAGTCAAAAAAATACGGGAAATTCAATATAATAGACTATATTGATGCAAGGAATGTAATAGTTGAGTTTATCGCTACATCATTCAGAACAAAAACACAGGCAGTACACATAAGGAGTGGAGCTGTAAAAGATAAGCTTTCGCCTGTGATATACGGAGTTGGATTTATCGGTGAAGGTGCAAGATCTAGAAATACACAAAAAGATAAGAGCAAATCAAAAGCCTATACCGTATGGAGTGGAATGCTGGAAAGGTGCTACTCCAATAAAAGCCATGTAAAGCACCCCTCATACAAAGGATGTACTGTTTGCGATGAGTGGCACAACTTTCAAAACTTCGCCTTTTGGTTTGACGTTAACTACATCAAGGGCTTTGACCTTGATAAGGACATCAAGGTTTCAGGAAACAAGATTTATTCACCATCTACATGTCAATTCGTAAGCAAGAGAAAAAACAGGAGCTTTAGCTCAGAAAAAGAATACTTGCTATTAAGTCCTGACGGTAACCCGACAAAGATTAAAAACATGAAAAATTTTTGCAAGATGAACAACCTTCATAAAACATCAATGAGTAGTGTGGTAACGGGAAATCTAAAACAACACAGAGGATGGACAAAGATATGAGTATATTAGTAATTGGCCCAGAAGAAATAAACCGCCGTAAAACTCACAGCGATATAAAAAACCAAACTGATGATTTAACTTTTTCCAATAGAGAAAGAGGCTCATCACATGGTGAAGCTGCAAAGAAAGTTCGCGATCGTAAATACGTTTTAGAGATTAGGGCACTTATGCGTAGAACTGAAGAAAGTGAGTTTAATGAAATATATGATGAATTATTAAAGGGTGTAGAATAATGTGGCCATTTAATAAAGAGTATAGCTATTACAAATATACGAAAGATAACTTTTACGGTCTTTGCGGGTTTGAAACCTACTATGTAAAACTTGAAGATGACGATTACATTTGGTTTCTAGAATCTGAAGATATGAAAAAGCTTGGATACAAACGCATATCAAAAGAAGAGTATGAGGCTAATAATGAAAGATAACGTTATTGAATGGCTATTGTCATTCATACCAGAATTAAATGATTAACTAAAGGCTGCTTATTGCGGCCTTTTTATTAAGCGCCTGTAAAGCCATTACCCATTACGCCTTCATCGCTAATATCCAAGTATCCTTCATCAATCATACCGTGTGTTTCACTGCTCATAAACCACCTCATTAATTAAGTATTCATTATAACATGAAAAAGCCCAGCTATTAACCGGGCTTTGGGAGAGAGTATAAGCGATAGAGGAACCAACAACATCGTTTATGCTCTTAGTATACTAGTTTAGCTCTTCAATTACTACGCTATCATGAACATCATCATTTAACTGCGTGTCTATCTTGTTTTTTAACGCCAGCCTCTTATTATTTATAGCGCGGTTCTTTTCTGGATTGCTGCCTTTCTTCTTCCTGGTTAGCATTTGTTTTATCATACACCACTCATCAGGTGTTAGTGTTGGGTTGCTCATGTTTACTCTCTGTTAGTTTGGTTTATTTATCTTCCAAGTGCTTTTTATGCTCTATGATATTGCAAGACATGTTTTTTGCTGCCTCTTGTGCAACGTCAATAATTCCATCAGAACAAATCATAAATATCTTTTCGCACATTTCAGCATTTAACTTTATGGCTATATCACCGTCGCTATTTGTGAACTCGGCTTTACCTGTATACTGACCTTTGTCTCTGCCGTAGTCGTTTAGTTTTATTCTTAATTCTGTTAATTTCATTATGTTATTCCTTGTTTGTTTATGTGTGGTTATATTTCTTTTGCCAATACCATAAGCTCGTAACATGTCTGATAATCATAGTAATCAGGCTCGTCTAAATCAGTGCTTGATATATTGGCCTTCAAGTCATCGTTTACCTTTCCGATCAAACAAGCCAGTTCTTCAGCTGCGTTCTCTATTAGTTTTCGCTGTTCTGGGTTACTCATCTCTCTTTCCTTTTATGTAATGGGTTATTTATTTGGTCTTTTAATATAGTGACTCGTAATCGCTTTCCACTTGTGATTTGTGAACGAATAGTCTTTCAATGCTAACTTTGTTACCGCCGACTTTGCCGTTTGCGCTTAAAGAGCTTTTAACCTCTTGCTGCCATACACATATAAAATCATCTGGCGCATTGTATTCGCTAATAAACACAGTGTGACCTTGATCGCCTTTTTCTCTGCACCACTGCCAAAAATCAGAGTGGTCAAATGAATCTTTATACTTGGTTGTTCCAGCGTAAGGAATATCGCAATAAATAACACTGCTAGGTGGTATAATCAACTCTTGGTAAGAATCACCTTTGAATGTTGCACCAACCAATCCAAGCGATTGTTTTTCTATATTAGCTAACGCCTCTTTTTGATAGTTTCTAATGCCGCCTTTAGTGTCAACTTCACCAGCAAAGCCACCAAACCACTTACCAGAGTAAGAACAACAAATACCAGCATAACCTACAAGCCAATCAGGATAATCATCTTTAAATTGCTTTATTGACTGATACTTTTCTTTTGATATTTCTTCTGGCAGATTACCTTTTGACAAGTAATCAAGTAAAGATGAAACGTACTTATTGGAATCAGAACCGATACGATTACCCTTAACCTTATCAATGATATTTCCACCACCAACAAAAGGCTCCACATACCACTGGTCAGGCTCTCTATTTTGTAAGATTATTGGTAGTATATGTTTTGCTATTCTTGCTTTGCTACCCATGTATTTCATTTTATATTCCTTAGTTGTTTATGTAATGGGTTATTTAAAATCGCATCTTAAATTAGCTTCCATTCTTTCGCTATAGGTTCCGTTAATTGAATCCTCGTAATAATCAAACTTAAACGCTATACCATCAGATTTATCAGTCCACTTTAAATCGTGCTTTTGATTAACGCCACCGCCATTAATATTTATTCCGGCATCCGTATCAAGACATACGGTTTGGTAAAAGGTGACATTATTAATTAATGGCGTATTGCCAAGTATTTTACATGCTAGCCATATTCTTGCTTTTTTAATCTTACTCATTATTTAATCCTTATTTAGTTAAATTATTTCACCATCTGTCTTACTTTAAAAATAGCACTATCCAGTTCGTTTATTTCTTGCTCGTACATTTCTGCTATTCTTGAATTTTTCTTTGTGCTTCTGCCTAAGCTATTATCATGCTCAGTAAGTAGAAGGTAAGCATTCTCTTTAGCGTCAGTAAGCAAATTATTTATCTTGCAAAGAAATTTTCGCTCAACCTCTATTGTTACTTCGCTTATTTGTTCACTCATTTTATATTCCTTAGTTGTTTAAATGGTCGTGTATTTCAATAAGCTGCTCTAGCTTTTGACTGAAAACCGTATGGCTAAACGTTACTGATTTACAGCCTTTTCTTTTTGATACGTGCCATTCCAGATCTTCTATAACTTGCTTTAACTGGCTTGCTAGTTCCTGATTCATTTTATATTCCTTAGTTGTTTAGTTTTATTTAATTAATAGTGGTCATTAGATACGTTATTCATGGATGGGTATCCAAGAACTAAACTATCTTTATGTACTCATATTGAGCTAAACAATATAAATCAGTATCAGCCTAACTTTTTACATCCTTGTTGGTAGTCCACACCATATAACCATGAAAGACGGCTGTTTATTCGCGTATCTAAACGTTAATTTATATTGAGTAATGCAAATTTGCTAATTTACAGTTTTAGCTAAACCGTTAGGGATTTTTACAAGATACCAATTAACTTGGCAGTGTAGGTTAATCTGTATAGTGAAATGAGCTAGGTAGAAATCGAATCTACACTACCACCACGGCTAAAAAGGAATCGAACCTTAAGTAACTAGCTAAGTTAGCGCTACCAATGCGCATCTAACTCACTTCACTTATACAGACTAGAAGCTTTGAAAGGGATTGTGTCTGCCCTTGCTAGTGGGCGTATAACTCTTAACCTTAATCATGCGACAGTAGCGTTATACAGCAATTTGTCGTTTACGGTTAGTCTTGGTTAGCTTCCAATATTCAGACACAAAAAAGGGCATTTAAAATATATGACCTCTGTTTAGTAGAGGGTGGAATCTTAGTGGAATAACCCATCAAAGATCACATATTCTAAATACCCTTTACTAAGATTTCGCTTTCTAAGCAGCTACTAAACTGCGGTTTACCTTTGTATTATATTACTTGTTTACTCCTTGTTCAAGTGCTGTTGATGATTGCTTGTTTATTTTTCCTGCTGGCAACTTCTCAAAAACAATAAAATAAGAATGAAATTTCCTAGCGTGTTTTTGTATGTGTTTATGGTTATGACCTATAAGCCTATTCTTTGCTAATAATATGAACAAATCCCTAGTATAAAACCCTGCTGCCTCTGCTAATGCTATTACTCTTACATGGCTAATCCAGTTCCTGTCAGCACTACAACTATCCTGACACTTAAAAACGTATATACCGCCATCACTAACAATGCGCGAATGCTCAGTTATTGCTTTGTCGTAAAATGACCAGACATCTTTCATATACGGAAAGCCATGATACTTTTGCCCAATAACCCCTGTTGGCGCCTTTGTATGTCCAGCCACGAATGGAGGATCAAATATTAATGACTTCAACTTGCCATCTTTAATTGGTAAGTCAGTGGCGCAAGACTCCTTTACAAAATCAAACCTTGGCAGTAAATCAAACTTTAATTCTGGCGCGGGGAATGACGACTTGTAAAACTTACCCCTTCCATAAGTCGGATCACAATCAAACCCTTTACCCCCTAAAAATAAATCACTTATATTGTGTAGTATTTCTACTTCATCATGGTTAATACTTTTAATTAGCGACATATCTATAGCCATCTTCTTTATCCTCTCTCGTTGTTGATGGAATTAAATATAGCAATTAACATTTGACAGGTCAATATAATTATTATAATATTTGCAACAGATAACAAAACAAGGACTTAACAAGAATGAAGCAAAAACAAAAACCACTTAGCTTTTCACTGCATCCAGACAATCACGCCTATATAGAAGCGGTCGTAGCGAAGCAGAAAGAGACTAATCACCGTTACAATAGGTCAATGTATATGGATGACTTAATAACTCATTTACGGACTAAAGCGGAAGCGAAGCCAGTTAAGAAAACTAAAACTGAATTGGCCACGTTAGAAGTTGAAGGTTTGAATGTTGAAGCTTGGGATAAATGGCTAGCTTATAGAAAGTTGGCCAAGCTAAAAGCATATAAAACCAATGCTAAGAAAAAAGAGTTGGCCACATTAGGTAACTTCGAGGAGCAAATGCGGATAGTTATGATTTCAATTAATAACGAATACGCCGGTTTGTTCCCACTTAAAAATAATGGCCAAGATAAAGTAGATATTTTACAAAAGTCTGCTGATAGTGATTGGCATTTACAAGACCAAGGATTCTAACCATGAAAAACTTAACCGAAATTGGCGCGAACTTTAACCCAATAGCTCAACAGAAAGAAGTTGTTATTGATGATTTTGCTAAAAACATTATCAATAAAGTGTTCGATCAACTTTCTGTTATTTTCCCTGCATGGAAACACGCTTGGCCAACTGATAAAGAATTATCGGCCGCTAAAATGGAATGGACTAAAGCGTTTAATGAAAACGGAATAAACACACTAGAGCAAATCAAGTACGGTTTTGCCAAGGCAAGAAAGTCTGAAAGCGATTTTTTACCAAGTTGTGGCAAGTTTATAAGCTGGTGCAGTCCATCACCTGAAGATCTAGGCTACCCAACTGAACAACAAGCACTAAGAGATTGCATAAACTATCGTAACGCCAAAAAAATGGGTATAGCTAACCATGCTAGACCGTGGCTTATTGAATTATGTAAGCGCGTTGACTGGTGGTTAGTTAGCTCAGCATCAAATCAGACTGAACACCGCAAAGCTGAAAAGCATTTCAAAGATGTTTACTTGGAATTTGTTAATTCTGATTACCGAGAGCCAGAAGAAACCACGCACGAGCGACTGGAGACGAGAGAAATCGTTAAAGGACGAATGAGTGAACAACAACTTAAGGACGGAAGAAAGCGCGGTTTAGACTGCATTAAAGACATACGCAAAGGCTTGGCCAAGGCTAAGCTTAAAAATAAATAGTTACCCCACTAAATACAACTAAGAGAGAATGAATATGAGTAAACGTCACGCATTCGGTCAACAGGAGGTTACAGGCGCTTCCAACAGTAATGATAAATGGGATAAGTTTAAAAGAATTACTGACACATTAGGGTTTACGGTTCGCGTTACTGGTGGTGCTTACCTTACGCATGAACTTAGCGGTACAAAGAAAGATTTTGAGATAATTCTAGATTTAGTAAATGATTTTAGAGTTAATTAACACACTTATATAACACTATAAGAACTCAATATAAATAAAGGGGATATTATGGAGCCGTTGATACAGGCATTAAGGCGGGAGCTGCGGAAAATGACTAACATAGAGAAAAGAGAGTTAATTATTAGGGCGATAATCGCAGAGTCCCGCAAATAACAAACAGCGCACTAAGTGCATAACACTATAGGAGAGTATAGATGAACACAGAAAACAAAAGCTTTACACCTGCCAATATCCGTGATTTATGGCAAACACCAAGCGAGATATTCAATAAGTTAAATAAAGAATTTAAATTTTCGTGGGATGTTGCATCTAGCGAAAAAAACCACCTCTGCGTAAATTATTTAACTGAGGAGGATGACGCTATCAATTCTTTATGGGGTATTACTAATTGGTGTAATCCTCCTTACTCAAATATTACGCCTTGGGTTGAAAAATCTATTGCTCAGCAAGAGTTAGGGTCAACAACTGTAATGCTAGTTCCTGCTGACACCTCTGTTAAATGGTTTAAGTTGGCTTATGAGTCATGTAATGAAGTTAGATTTATTAGCGGTAGAATTTCATTTATTAATGCTGAAACAAAAAAGCCTGTAAACGGAAACAATAAAGGATCTGTTTTATTTATATGGCGAGGAAATTCACCAAAGAACAGCCACACAGTAACCTTAATTGATAGAGATGATTTTTATAATAAAGGGTAAATCATTATGCACAACTACGATGAACAGCGAGAAGAAGAGCGCGAGCAATTCGAAGCAGAAGAAAGATTATTAAAAACACGCCAAGAAGTACAGGCACATAATGATAGTTTGGAGAGTGAAGAATGAATGTATTAGACTTGTTTAGTGGTATAGGGGGGTTCGGGCTAGGTCTTGAGAATACAGGTCATTTTAAGGTTAAGGCTTTTTGCGAGATAGAGCCGCACTGCGCTAGAATATTAAAAAATAATTTTAAAGGCATCCCTGTATTTAACGATATAACTTCCCTGAATATTAAAGAGGGTGAGTATGATGTTTTTACTGGCGGGTTCCCTTGTCAGGATATAAGTATAGCAGGAAAAAACAAAGGTATAGGCGGCGAAAAAAGCGGCCTATGGAAAGAATACAAACGATTAATCAAACAAGGGAAACCAAAATATGCAATTATTGAAAACGTGTTCGCGCTGCTTAGTAGAGGAATTGAAGTCATCTTACAAGACCTTGCCGAAATCGGGTACGATGCGACTTGGACGCTCTACGATACAAAATACTTCGGAAAGCCCCAGCGTAGACGTAGAGTTTACATTATTGCGGTCCGTGACGGAATCCCCTCCGATTCCGATTTGTTCGAGACTGGACTCAGAGATATACCAAGCTGTAAGTCCGTGCTGGAATCTTTCAACAAGAGCTTTAGATGGGATTTTAAGGAGAGAAAGGGAGACAAACACACCTTTACCTTCGTCACTCGCCAGCGCAGTAATGAATTTAAAGAGACAGGGTTAAGTAGTACTTTAGCAAAACGTGACTATAAGTCCTATGTGGACCTAGTTCTGCATAATAATGTAATCAGAAGAGTGACACCTAAAGAAAGGCTTAATTTACAAGGCTTTCCTAGTGACTGGCTTGATTACTGTGATCTAACCAAAAAAGAAATGTTTACCTGTAACGGTATGAGCGTTCCAGTTGTTGAGTATATAGGCCGATTACTATTTAAGTTCGAAATAACAACAAATGCACCAAAAGGCGCTGACTTTTATTCTGACGGGAGGTATAGGTATAAGTGCAACTCAAAAACTGGCAGTTATTTCCTTGAATCCGGAGATGAGTACGATTCATTGTTTAGCTATAGGTGGTTAAAAAAAGAAATGGATTATGTAGCCATAAACAACTAAAGCAACCTTGCTACCTAGAAAAAATAAATTAGTTTGGAGAGTGAATAATGAACAACACAACAGCAGAAGCAAACGCAGAGCATGATAGATGCTTAGCCGAGTGTGCAGCATTTAAGAAAGCTGGTAATAAGGTAAACGTAATACCAAGTCGTAAGAAAAGCGATGTATTGCCAGGCACTATCAACAAAAAGTCTCACGACAAAAGTGAGGCGGTTATATTGGCAGGGTTAACGCCCATCGAAAAGGTTAAGGCTATCCTTACTCAGTATAAAGCTTTAACCAGGCGCGAACTGTCAGAGCATACCGCGCTATCAACCGCGACAATTACAAAGGCTGTTAAGGTTCTTGAGGAAGAAAACTTTCTTGAGCGAGCGTACGGCAGAGAAGTTACATTTAAACTAGTGAGAAAATAATGCTAAATATTGATTATATAAATAAAATTATGGGCCTAACTCGCCCTACCATTAAAAAAGTCAAACCAAAGCCTAAGCTGATAAAGAAGAAAAAGCAATCGGCAGGGTCGTCAGCAGAAAGAAAGGAAAAATCAACCAAGATGATTATCGGTGCTTTAATTGATATTGGTGGCGCAAGTGTGCTAGAAGTCGCTGAACGCACAAAGTTAGCTCATAGCTGCGTCAGGGATAGGCTAGATGAATTGGTTTGCCTTAAGAAAGTAACATCAGAAAAAAGAAGAGTTGAAGGTAAAACTAACTTAATACGTCATTACACATTACTGGAGGCTCTATGAAGCTAGGTATTGAACAATTCAAGCTAATTAAACCTAACGGTGCACAAGATGATTATACGGCAGGAGAGGACGCGAGAGGCAACACACACGCCAGCAATATAGAGAAAGGCAAGGTTTACAGAAAGCAAATAGTAAGCCTTATTAAAGAGCGCGGAAGTTCTACCGTTAACGCTTTATCAAATGAGCTTGATATAGGGTTAAAGGTTGTTGCTAGTATTGTTCAAAAACTCAATAGGCAAGGCAGCTTAGAAAGGGCTGGTAAGGTTAGAGGTAAAGGCTCTAAGATGCAGTTTACTTATAGAGCGGTAAATTAATATTAAAATAGGCTTGACTTGTGGTTGCTCGTTGTACTATATTCAGTAACACAAACTATATTCAGTAACACAAACTAAAGGAGGTAATAGTTATGGCTATAAAGATAGTCTATTGCGAGGTTTGCGGAAGTAAATTTAGCGGATCGTCAAATGCAATGTATTGCTCTAACAAGTGCAAGCAGTCGATGTATAGAGCTTTAAAGTCATCATCTGGATTTATATACAAACTAAAAAGGGATGGGGTAGTCGTTTATGTTGGCCAGAGCAAGACAGAGGAGGGGGTGAAATATAGAGTTTCGTCTCACGCCTCTTGCAAGCCTATAAAGATATTCGATGATTTTGAGTGTTACCCGGTTGAAGGCGTGAATTTAAATGAGATTGAAACCGAAGAAATAATAAGGCTCAACCCTGAGTACAACAAAAGATTGCCGAGCAACAAGAGCTATATAACAGTAAAGCAATGCTCTATGGCTATAAGTGTATTTATGGAAGGGGTTATTAGTGATTGCTCTATCACATATAAAATAGGTGACGGAAGCCCAGGTGAAAATAATGAGTACATAAAAATATCTGACATAGATGGACTTAAAAAGAGGCTATCTAATCTTAACTCTAATTAAAGCCGCTCACACTTAAGCCTAGATTTAAGAATAACAAACAAACCGAGACTTTATGTGATAGTTAACGCTTAAAGTCTATATTAATTAGTAAGTAAACTTTAACGGAGAAGTTGAAATGTCAGAGCAAAATATTCCACTTGAATTTTATAACGAAGATAAAGCAGGTAAGTCGCACCCAAAGGTCAAAAATGTCGGTGAGCTTATTGAGCAGTTAAAGCGTCTACCTAGCGACTTACCACTAAGTTATGAGCTTTCACGAGATGATGATAACGAGCCGCTAGCTTGTGTTGTTTATAACGTTGCTAGTGGTATGCCTTTTATTGAGTTGTCAGACGAATATTAAAGTAGAGGTGAGTAATGTTTAAGACTAAACGCAGAAAAGATCTTGAGCGGAAAGAAGATGAACTCTTTGCACTAAAAGCTGAAATTGAAGAACTTAAAAACTGGTGTGCTTTTGATTCGCCAGAAATAGGGTTCGCTATGCTCCATCTTCAAAACAAGAGAAATAGCGTTAGCGGTTTTAGAGATAAACTTCGCAAAGGTGAATTCACTTTTACTAACTTTAAACCGAAAAACAATAATCTATTTAAGTAGAGGTGAGTATAAATGCTATTAGATTGCCCTTACTGTGATAGTAAGCCAACTGAAAAACGGGAAGGTGCTGAGGCTTGTTCGTCTAAGTGCCGTAAACGCAAGCAAAGACTAAAGGAGAAGGAAGATGAAAAGAAGCGATGATTTAGATGAACGCAAGTTTGAGAGATTTATTACTAATGTGTGCGTAGTTATTTTTGTTTGCGTGTTTGGTTATGCTATTTTTCCTGATGTTATGGCGTGGTTAGTAGGGTGAAGAACGTAAGATTTTCACTAACAACTAAGGCTGAAGTTTATAAGCAGGCTGACGCGCTTTTAGCTAGTAACCCCTCTCAAGGTTATTTTTTAAATATAACCAAGCGAGAAAAGAAGCGCTCTAATCCTGCTAACTCTGTCTATCAATCATGGTACGGGCCAATATCAGACCATATGGCATTAACTATTAACGAGGCGACACGATACGTTAAGTTAACGTTTGGATTGCCTATCTTGTTTAGCAATAAAGACTTTGGCTTTGTTATTCGTGATGGTATGGAGTTAAACGGTTTTTTTAATCTTGATTATGAGCGACAGCTTGAGTTGATGGATGAAGATAAAATACCGGTAACAAGGCTTTTCACAACGCCAATGCATAATAAGTTGCGGGATGATTTACAATACTTTTTTGGTCAACAAGGCTTGGCTTTAGATTACGAGAGGTGATTCATGAAACCATTACATATGCAGTTCTTAGCTGCTCTTGGTTGTTCTGTGTTAATAGCTACAGCGATAGTTATCAGTATTATTTATTCTGTTAAGGTGGTTTATTAGATGGCCAAGCAAACAAAGATAACTAAATCAGCAAGAGGCGAAGATTGTACATTACTTCTAGGTAACTGCTCTAGCAATGAAACCGTTGTACTTTGCCATATTGGAAAGATTCGCGGAATGGGTATTAAATGTAGTGATCATTTCGCCGTATACGCTTGCTCTAATTGCCATGACGTTATTGACGGCAGAGCGCCAGCATTGTACGGAAATGAGATGGTTGATAATGCGAAACTGTATGCGCTAGAAAGAACGCAAATGAAGTTAATTGATAAAGGTTTGTTGGTGATTGCATGAATTATGAGTTTGAAATGCCATGGCCCCCAAGTGTCGGCGGTTGCTGGCGAGTATTTAGAAATAGATTGATACTCAGCAAGCGTGGTCGCGAGTATAGAAAAGAAGCCATTGAAAGACTGAAGGAGCTAGGGCTTTATAAGGAGTTGATTGATTGTGAGCTATCTGTATCTATGGTATTAAATCCGCCAACGCTTAGGCGTTACGACATAGATAATTTTAACAAAGCATTATTTGACTCTCTAAGCCATGGCGAGTTTTGGGTTGATGATGAACAGGTCGTTAGCTTAAAAATTAAGAAAGGCGTAAAAACGAAAGGCGGCAACGTTAAACTGGTAATAACTACTGATATGTAAGAACATTCAGCCCTTAATAGTTAATTAAGGGCTGAAGGGTTAACGCCTAACGCTTAACTGTTTTGCTTCCAATAGCGTTAAACGTAAGTTTGCAGCAATATACGCACCCCATCTAAATTTATTTCTGTGTTTGAGCTTGATGCTACAAAAACAACACCTGTACCACCGAAAACTATAATTGTTGCAGTTGTATTTGACGGGTATTGATCCGCAACAACTACGTGACTACTATCGTATCTTGGTCGATAACCTACCGGCAGGGTGAATGCAGATGAGTTTATCGTGCCATTTTTAATGCGCCCCATTAAACACAGCGCTCCATCATCATCAAGGTAAAATCCAGCTGGACTTGATCCAGCATCAGAATCAACCCATGAATTAGCAAAACCAACACCACCCTCTACTTCTATGATGTTTTTTCCTATATTTAAGTTTGGGTCTAACCCGTTAATAAGGAAAGAGTAATTGCCGTAAGCTCTAAGCCTTTTTTTAGCTGAATCATCACCTGTTATCGTCGCAACATTGCTAGGGTTGTAAGTGTTTGCTATAACATTAGATCCTGTAAGTGTTCCGGCTCCGTTTAGGCACTCGACAACAGAACTCATCATACCGCCCTTTATATTGACCTTTTGACTGTTATCTAATACCACTTTACCAAGAGATGCTGAATCACCATACATGTTACAGCCGTCAAAAGTGTACCCGTTAGCTACATTAACGCATCTAATATTCGTTCCGTTATGATTTATATTTAGGCCGTCAAATATTCCATGGTTTGAATTGTTACCAAAAAACAATTGCACCCCTTCACCGTTATCAACTACGTTACCGCCTGACCAAGTCATATTTCCTGTAGCACATACAACACCGTTTACATTACCACTAGCTGAACACCCTGTTAAAACTAAAAATTCCATGTTTGTTCCGCCAGATAGTGAAGGTGCTCCAGGGCTGTAAACATCACCAATAAAAGAACTGTCTGTTCCGATATCCCAACCAACCACTGACGAGGTCACATTGCAGTTATTTATCAGTGCATGTTCTGATCGATTTGTGGCTGCAAAATCACCATCGAAAACCCATCGAAAACCCCAACCTTTCATAAGGGTCATATGTATATTTTCTATTCTGTAGTTTAAGCAAAATCCAGTTATTTCTATACCTGTCTCATCCGCAGTACCTGAGCTTGCATTACCTGTGAAAGTTGCAGATCCCAACAGTGACCAGTCACTCACATTGTCAGCCTTGAACATGATAACGCTTTCGTTTTTAGGGCGTAATCTAGAGCCATTGAAAATTATTGTTGAGTTAGTTTGTATATTAACAGTGGTTTCTATTGCTGCTGGGTCGTTTGGTAGAGATGTGACAACACCATTTAATAGCATAAAGTTTATAGTTGTCCCTATATCCGTAGAGTTATCAAATAATGCTCCCCATCTTCGCGGGTCTTCCTCTGCTTCCTGCTTAAGCACTAAAGCTAAAGTTGGCACACCTACACACTGTACAACATTAAATGTGTTTGGCGTCACAGTTGAAGCCAAAACAAAAGACCAGTGACCGCCGCCACCATTGCCTGATGTTCTTTCCTCTAAATACGCTAAAGCACCATTAAAAGCCTTTAAAGGGTTGCTCTCGTTAACGGCTTCGTTAAGCGTGCCGAATGGCACCACTCTATCAGTAGCGGTTACGTTTATGCTGTCTATCGTTGCGCCAGAATCCTTGCTATTTCCTTCGTCGTCAAAAATCACAACGTTGTTCTCTGGTGCTGCTGTTCGCTTGTCCATCTTTTTAGATGAGTCACGACCTATTTCACGCGCGTTTTGCTGAGCAATCATTACACCTAAATCAAGGCCGCGCTCGTTTGTTTTAGCTTTGAATGGCCCGTAATCTTGGTACTCGATTAACTGTGTTTCTGGCACGGTTCTGTCAATGCGTATTTCAACACCATTACCAGGGGCAACATCAAAGATGACGCTACCGCCGGACTCGTCACCCACACCATCTATACTAAATCCTGATGTTTGCTCTACATCATCAAGGTAGATAAATAAATGATCTTCACTGTACGTTAAAAAGTTGTAAGCAAAAGTTGTTACAGAGTTATTGCCTGTATAGCTTATCGTGCTGTTTGTAGTTTCTACTGTCATGGTTTAATTCCTATTTGATTTTATCAGGCATTACTTGTTCAATTGCTTTTTCCACTTGGTCATAACCATGACGAAGTAGCCAGTTGTTTTGCAGCGGCATTAGTCGTCTAGCTGCCTTTGCCTTTTGTTCGCTTGTTGTCATTGTGTTCATTGGGTTAGCATCTTTCAAATAGTTAAATGTTCCGAATGATGGTCCGAACTGGGCACCTATATCTCCGCGTGAAACAAATTTTCTATCTTTTTGCATTATACCAGTTGGATCAATACCCGTAAAAGCGTATTGTCTACGGTAAACTTCGCCAAGATAACCAAGCAATCCAGTGTGGTTTATAGCGTTCCATGTTTTATCCTTTACGCTATCCTTGCTAGTGTCTCTGTCCATCGATGCCGATTTAAGTTCGTAAGCTGCATAACCTAACATCATATGAGTAACCATCTCCATTGTGGAGCGTACAGAGCCTTCTTGCAGTAAAGGAAGCATTATCCTATTTGTTGCTGCCATGGCAAAAGATTGAAACTGAAATATAGTTTTAGCAAGCTCGCCATCAAACATGATAGGTAAATCACCAGCACCAGGAGTGGTAACAAGAAAATTACTTTCTTTAATTGCTGCCGCTTCAACCGCTTCTTTTATGTGAACGTCAATATCCCATAAATCTAGGTTTAAATCATACAAACCGCCCGTTTGCGTTGAATGCTTCTTAGCTTGTTCTGCCATTTCGCCAATCATTTGATCGTCAAAACCTAACTGGTGAAGCTTCTTAGTATCAGTACCTTTTATTAATGCTGTTGCAACTCTGTCACCGTATAAGCTACCGGCAATACCTTTACCAAAACTATTCCAGTGCTGGAAACCTGTTAATTGTAAAGATTTCGTTGCAATTGCTGAGGCGTACTTGTCCATCGGTGTAGCGTTAAACTGGTCATCTACTTGCGTAATCTCTTTGATTCGCACTGATTGCGTTTTCTCAATTGACTGAGATAATGCGCTCATTTGGTCTTTAGATATTCCGCTCAACTTAATTGATTTAGCGTTAAAGTTTTTAGCTAGTGCTTTGATGTACTTGTTGCCCATTCCGTAAGCCATTTGACGCGATACGTCAGGGATAGACGATACTAATACGTTACCAAGCATGGAGGCTACATTAAAAGCTCTTGTGCTTCTCAATACTGATATTAAATTTCTTTCTAATGGTGTTTTAGTGCTAGGTGGTTGAAACTCATTCATAAGCCTTTGAGCCATAACGCGCAAATCTCTAACATCTGCCGCCATTTTATTTTCAGCTTTCTTTAATTCTTTTTGTGCTTTTACTGGATCAGCTCCTTCTTTAATTGCCTTTGTTACCTTTTCAGATTCAACTTTGACTTTCTCTAATAGCCTAGCTTCTAATTCGTCTAGCTTATAAGTGCCAAACTTTTCAGACATACGAGCTTTAGGCGCCATTGATCTAGTGTAACCATCCATCAAAGCGCGCCAGTCTTTAACTAAGAAATCATTTAAGTATTCATCACGTATATCTACGCGCTGTTTAGTCTGCGTAGGAATCTTTGAGTTAGGCGTATTAAAGTTAACGTCACCCATGGTCAAATTAATATCGCGGTTATAAATTTCTCGCGCTATCTCTTGATATTCTGCATCGGTTTTTGCTGGTGGTACCGGTAAGCCTTCCGCTACTGCTTCAGCTTCATATCTAACAGCGCGCTCTTTTAGTCCGTCAATCCATGCTTGCTGATACCCTGCAGGGTTGTTGCGAATAGCATTGATGTCTTTGCGTCTAGTCATGTAACTAGCCGCTGTTGTTGTTTTGATTGGCTCAGGGTCGCCATCTTTATTCAGCGTAAAAGTACCCTCAACTTCTGCTTTCGCTGCCCTATTCCATGTGTCATCAATATGAACGCGTAGTTCTTTAGCGGCCTTTTGTACTAATGCGTTATTAGATACATCGCCGTTACGCATAGCATCAGCTAATTGAAAGTTAAAATCATCAGCAGTTCCGCCAGCTTTAACGAATTGAGATTCTAAGCTAGCAACTGACTGCTCTGATATTCCGTACTTAGCGTAATCAAGATTTATAAGGCTTTCCACTGAAGTGGCGTTGATTGCATCATCTTGCAATCTGAATTGGTGGTCAACCATGTCTTGAGCCGTACCGCGCACAATAGGGCTTTCACTTTGTAATGTGCGACCAATAGGTGAAGCTTTAGTTGAAAATAGCGCTAACTTAGTGAAAGGATTTATTGTTTCCTTTACCTTTTCGCCCTTTGAGCCACCATAACTAGCGACCTCGGCAGCACCGACACTGCGAGTATCTTCACTTTTTAAATGTTTACTTATCGCGTTAGTAACAACTTCTTTCTCTGAGCCTGTTAGCTTGGCGATACCAGCACCTAACAAACCATCAGCAATCGCACCAACGCCAACATTAAACATTGATTCTTCAAGTGTTCGCGTTTCTTGTGTAGAGTGCAAAGCTATTTCCTGTGCGCTCGATGCTACTGCACCAACCGCCATAGACTGACCGGCAACTTTCCACATGTTAGCTTGGCCATAGCCAGGCAGCATCATCATAGCCAAGTTAATAGGGTCAGCAACACCAGCGGCAACACTAGCAGCAACACCAAGAGCGCCACCGTTAGCAAGCGTATTCTGGTTTCTAACTTCTCTATTAATGTTGGACTTGATCGCCGCTGTCGTTTGCGGGTTAAATGAGTCACTAAAGGAATCCGCATATTTCTCGTACCCGTCAATATCTGATTTACCTTCGCTGTTTTTAACGAAAGGCGAGTAACCTTCAATATCTTGAACGTCAGGCATAGCAGTAGAAGCCACCCAAGCTGATAGGCTATTGGTTTCTTCGAATGCTGCAGTCCATACATCTAGCGTACTTGGTTCAAGGTCGGCTATTTCTTCATTACGCTTGTTATACTTATCGTAATTATCCTTCTCTTGAGTAGCCCATTCCATTTGGTCTTGTAAGTATGTACGGGTATAGTTAGGGGTCGATACCGTTTCACCAGGGTTTAGCACAGTTGTATCTTCAGGGTTCTGAATGTTAGATTCTGCTTTTTGGTCGCCTACAAATATCTTCATAGACCGATAGCCTCACCAAAACTTTCTGATAAAGGCTTTTCTTGACTCTTTTTAACTTTGCTTGTATAGCTTTTTTGCATAGATATAGCCTTTTCTTTTTGCTCTTTCTTGCGTAGCTTTTCAGCTTCTATTTTTTCACGTTCTTTAATCGCATTTTCAATAGCTTGTTGTTG
>Ga0105349_10000329_pt1 | contig 18125 bp, 17 predicted proteins | sample EN1Hudseemescosm_FD_83661 | JGI IMG/M metagenome (GOLD analysis project Ga0105349, IMG submission 83661) | Methane-oxidizing microbial communities from mesocosms in the Hudson Canyon - EN1B Hudson Canyon | ecosystem: Environmental > Aquatic > Marine > Cold seeps | place: Hudson Canyon...
AAAGGTCGATGTTTGGTGAATTGGATTGATGTGCGAACCCGAGGGGTCGTGCACCTCTCCAGCATGGACTGCCTTTGTACCGAAGCCTTGTTTTTTGGAATCGTTATCCTCTGCCATCTTCGAACCTCGGGATTGACCGAGTCACTTCGCGCCTATTACCTAAACGACGGTAATCTTCGTCGAAAGTGGACAGACTGAGATGTCTAATTTATTCCGCCCTTTACGTAGCGGCGGGTCCACTTCAGCCTGCGCGGATTGCGCTTCAACTTCAAGTGGTTCTTGCGTGCCTTCGAATCCTTGAACCAGAATGTGGTGCCGTCGCGCTTGACGAACATCATGCCGGTACCAGGCTCGATTTCCTCATGGGTGAAGCTGCATACTCTACGCTCTGGCATATCCAATCACCTCATCGAGCGCTGAGTCGACGCGCCTCACGGCCCGTGTCCTTCAGCATCAGAATGTCTCCAACCCTAATCGGGCCGACTACGTTGCGAGTAATGATGCGACCAATGTCGCGTGGGTTCTTCGCGTCGTTCACGCGAACTTTCACTTGGGTGGCCTCACCGGTCATACCGGTTCGGCCGACGATCTCGACGACCTCTGCGGGCCATGCATCGACTTCTACCATTTCATTCCCTCCGTATCTTCCGATTCAGTGCGTTCAAGCAGAAAGGGTCTCGAAGTGGCCCTTGACTTCGTTGAAGCGGTCAGCGCCGTCCTTACTGACGTCCATCACTACGATTGCTGCGGTGCGTGTGCCAGTTGGCATTCCGGCAGCCTCAGCGAGGTAAGCTTGGTCTTCGACGTAGATGAATGGAATTTCTTTCTCTTTGCAGATCATTGGGATGTGGGCTAGGAGTTCGCTAGGATTGACGTTTTCTGCCATGACGACCATCTTAGCAGTGCCGCGTTCTGCAGCCTTTGTGACCTCGTTAGCGCCCTTCTTCAGCGCGCCTCTTCCGTCTTTGCCTAGGGTCTTCACCATCTCGTAGACTTGCTCTTGTACGTCCTTTGGGGTCTCGTATGCTATGTGTACACTCATTGGATTCACTCCTCATGTTGGGTAGTCCGGCGCACGGCGTGGCCGATATAAACGCAGCGGATTACCTACGATAAATTTGAGCGGCGGTCTACTTGAGAGATTGCTGATTGGTGGTGGGGCAAATTGTGTTGGAATTAGTCCGCAGTGTTCGGATTTCAAGAGATTAAATTTCGCAGACCGCGGGCGAGAGCGGGGGCAGAACTGACCACCGCTCTCGGGTTAGGGAGGGAGTCCGAACTGTGGACGCCGTCCACGTGATTTGCAAGTCTTGAAATTGCGCCTGCAGTGAATAATCCGTGGGTGCAGGCGGCGTGGACAGCTGTTGCACCTTGTCGGCGGAGAGCGTCACTCGCTCGACAGATTGTTCCTCCGGTACTGATCATGTCGTCGACGATTGCGACGATTTTTCCATCGACATCGAGGTCTTTTGGTGTGTGTTCAATGGTGTGAGCGTCGATTCGAGTCTTTTCGAGGTAGCTGAATTCGCAACCCATCAGATTTGCTACCTCGGTGGCGCGAGCGATTGCGCCTTTGTCAGGGCTGAGGATGAAGTCGGGTTGGACTTCGGCCGACAATCGCTCGGCGACCTCCGACATCGCGCTGACGAACTCGACCGGAACATCGAGTCCCTCGAGGACTTCTGGCGCGTGGAGGTCTAGGACGGCGATACCGTCGCAACAGCGCGCGAGCATTTCTCCAATTACACGCGCGCTTACAGCCTCGCCAGGCGAGAATCGTTTGTCCTGGCGAGAGTACCCGAAGTATGGAATCGCGAGGAAGACGCCGGGGCCGACGTCAGGAAGGCTCTGTGGCTCTTCGCCTTTGTAGTTCGAGAGATCTCCTTTGCGAACCGAAGCGATGGCTTCGAGCAGCAGAATCGTCTCGAGAACACCCGAGTCTGGATAGGTGTTTGAAACCAGCACGACAGGCTCGCTGCGCACCGATTCTATGGACTCGGATGGCACGCGGACGTAGCCCTCGCCATCCGGGAATCGTCGGCTGATCAAATCAACAGATTCCATTCCTAGCAATGGAGCTAGAGACTCTGCTATCGCTCGGCCTGAGGAACCACTCAAAACCGGCATGAGTGCTCCTCGCGAGTGGTGAGTCCTTCATGACTTCTCCGATGGCAAGCCAGACACGCCGAAGAGCAGATGGGCACCTTCAAAATGGGTATGCCTCTCGGCGGGTCTGCTCAAGGGCGTGTAGCTTAGTTTGGCTGGAGCACCCGGCTGATAACCGGGAGGTCACAGGTTCAAATCCTGTCATGCCCACCACCTCTCCTCCATCGTTGATGTCAATCGTGGGCACGCCAAGGTCTGTTGAGAGACCTCGTGACATGTAATTCGAATCAATCAATTTTCGAGTGATTCGCCACTATTCAGTGCGAGATAGCTTGGCAAGGTGATCAAGCGATTCACTTTGCAGCGAAGGATCAATTCATCGAGGAAGGCAGTTGTCCTGGCGAGTTGTTTGACTGGAATAATCAGCGAATCGGGTAGATCGTACTTTCGGCGAAGGGTCGAGTGCGTATTGACAAGGACTCCGCGGTAGGTCCGCTTCACTTTCACAAAGCCAACAACATTCCCGATATCGACGCCATCATTGTCCATGACTGCTCTATCTACAAGCTCGTCTGGTGCCCACAATTGCTCGTCGATGCGGATTGTATTGCGCCAGCGACGCTGGAGTTCTCGCATCGATTTGGAAAGTTTGACACCGCCATCTGGTCGAATGCTGTGTATCAGCTCCTTCGACAGTGGGGCTGCACCAGCGGGTTTGCGCATGTAATCGCCGGCGACGTCATCGACGACCTCGAGCCTCATCGATCTGACGAATTCATCTCGTGGATGAGATCTCTCTCCAGTGATTATTCCGACGAGAGTCTCGCCAACGTACACTTCTCTCTGTAGTAATTCTTGGATACGGTATTCTTCGCTCATTTTGTTCCCTCGTTCGGCTGGGTTAGTGCATCCCCTATGCTTGTCCCATGCTGTGTTCTGCTCATCAGCCCTTATAGTCTCGGTTAATCAAGACTGATAATCCAATTGAAAAATTCAATCTAAAATGAAAATTTCAATTGAAAAACTAAAGTGAGTTTGATTTTTTGAGTGATTATCGGAACTTTGGTTCTGACGGATTCCGTAGAGGTAGGATTGGCCTGGGAAATCTCAGCGAAGTCGGTTGAGAATGCCTCTGTGACGAGGCAGAGACTTGAATCGCGCTTCCGGAATATAGGAATTCAAAATCGGATAACGTTCATGTGTATCCGACTATTCGGCTTTTCGTGGCCCCCTCAGCTGACCTCCTTGCTGACATCCGTTCACACTCAGGAACACCTCGTACGGTCGGCCTATCTGATTCCGTCATCGCTGACTTTGCAGCTCGCGATGCAACGCTCTCTCGCGCCATTGCAGAGGCTCACAAAGCACATATTGCTCTGCGCTCCGAGGTCGGTGGAGCTACATTGATGCTCAACGAATCTGATCTCGTAGAGAAACTACAGGAAGATTACATCAATTTCTACAAACCGGAGACAGTTAATCCGTACATTCCCATCGCAGCCCGCGGTCCATGGATTATCACTTCTCACGGACGTGTTCTCCACGATAACGGTGGATACGGCATGCTCGGCATAGGCCACGGGCCCGACCCAATCATGCAAGCGATGGGAAAGAATTGGGTCATGGCGAATGTCATGACTCCGTCTTTCAGCCAGAAGCGATTAGCAGATGCGCTTCGAAAAGAAGTTGGACACACGCGCGGTGGCTGCCCATTCTCACGCTTCGTCTGTCTCAACAGCGGATCCGAATCAGTAACAATCGGAATGAGGATTGCTGATATCAACGCGAATCAGCTGACTGGACCCGGCGGTCGCCACGAAGGAAAACCAATCAAGCTCCTTTCACTGAAACAATCGTTTCACGGCCGCACTCAGCGGCCGGCCTCAATCTCGGATTCATGTAAGGACCCATACAACACAAATCTCGCCTCATTCCGAGATCGCGACCACATCCTGACCGTCGAGCAGAACGATATCGACGGATTGAGATCTATTTTCGCCCGCGCCGACGATCAGGGATTCTTCATCGAGATGATGGCGATGGAGCCAGTACAGGGAGAAGGGAGCCCTGGTTCGTGTATTTCCCGAGAATTTTACGACGAGGCTCGCAGGCTGACAAAGGCGCACGGCTCGCTGCTTCTTGTCGATTCGATTCAGGCTGGATTGCGCGGACATGGATGCCTTTCGGTCGTCGATTATCCAGGATTCCAAGACGCTGAAGAACCGGATCTTGAGACTTGGTCAAAGGCCCTCAACGCGGGACAATTTCCGTTGTCTGTGATTGGATTGAGTGAGCGCGCGGCTGGATTGTATGTCGTTGGAGTTTATGGTAATACGATGACGACGAATCCTCGCGCTCTCGAGACGGCTGTGGCAGTTCTCGAGAGGGTCACACCCGCGATGCGGCAAAACATCCGAGACGCGGGTGTGGAATTTGTAGCCAAATTGAAGATGCTGCAGGCCGAATATCCAGATTGCGTTACCTTAGTTCAGGGAACCGGGCTTCTGCTCTGCGCGGAGTTGGATAAAGATCGATTCCCAGTTATAGGATTTGGTGGAGTCGAAGAGTGGTGCCGCGAGCAGGGACTCGGGGTGATTCATGGCGGCAAGAATGCGCTAAGATTCACGCCACACTTTGGGCTGACTAGCGCTGAAATCGATTTGATTATCTCAATCGTCAAGGATTGTCTTGACCATTTCATTGGACTCGAGCAGGCCGCTGTTGCTACTGCTTGATTGGATAATTCGCCTGTGCGGCGCGCTGAATTTCCTGCGACTTGCTCGCCATCAGAACCATGAGTGTCAGCCTTCACGCTCGCCTCGATGTCGAAGGTAGTTCACCTGCGGGGTGAGGTGGATGCTGTGTATACGGCAATCGCTGACCGGCTTGAGCGGGCTGGTGCCACTCTCACGGCGAAGCGAGAAGATGCAGAATTAACAATCTCTCTTGGGAATGCTTCCGACACCGCTTCGCAGCCGGTAGATATTGCAGTGATTCCTAATTATCTGGAGGACCCCATAGCTGACCTCATTGTCAGAGTTCATGACATCTTGGTGCCTGAGGGAGTGATTGGTTGGGGCAGCGATGTTCTCAACGAATGGGTCGCATGGACTAGAGAAGGATCCGAAGGAATTGCTCCGCAAGACATTGAAGCGCGTCATTGGGTACATATCCGCGACGCGGCGGACGCAATTACTCTCATCGCGCTTGCCGACGCTGATGCCATGACACAGGGTGTCATCGACCTCGCTGGTCGGCGAGCCTGGAGTGCCGATGCAGTTCTTGGAGAAATGAATCTACTATGGGGGCGCTACACCGACGCGCTCAACCTGACTCATACGATTGAGTCGCTGACCAACGTTCCCAGTCCGGCCGCGAAACAAATCGACAAGCCTGTTGAGCGCCCGAACCTCGGCCCGCTGCACGAAGCGATGCTAGCCGCGGGCCGTGAGGAAGGGTGGCGACCGCTAACAGCGATGCGCGTCGGGTTGATGGAACTCTTCGCTCACACGCAGGACGAGTGACTTCACACGGATTACCGTGGGATTTGTTGAATTGGTTCAGAACCGATTCAGGAACGGTCAGACTGGACCTGCTTGCGCACATCCTGAGCTGCTGCCTTGATGCCTTGCATAGTCTTGCGAACACGTGTTCCAGCAGCGTTCACACCCTTGTCATGCTTCGCAGCATCTTTCAGGGTGTCATTCAATTCATCAATCATGTTCTGTAACATTGCCTCAACAGACATAACGCTGCGCCCATCCGCGACGACTCTTAAGCAATGCTCCGTCCCTTATTTTGCTGAGTATATCGATTTCATGCTCTTAAATTACCTTGAAATGTTGATTTTTAGGGCTATAGGGGCGTATTCCCTTACTGGTAAAGCGATGTCTAGCCCGAAAATAAATTCGACCTTTTTCGAATTGCCGTTTCCAGCAATTTTGATTATTCGGCGAAGAGGTCCGCGCCGAGAAGTGGCAACAAAACACTTGCATCTCCTTCCACAACTACATGTGGGGCATCCGGACGAATCTTACCCCAAGAAATTGCTTCTTTGAGGCGCGCTCCCGAGAGTGAACCATCGTGTTCGGGCGCGGTGGTGATACCAACAGCTGAGTCCAATCCATCACGATACTGATTCCACCAGATGACGTGATGCTTTGAGATGCCGCCGCCAACCATCAGAGCATGGCTCTCCTTAGCAGTCCAAGTCAGGTCCGAGAGAATCTGCTCGTCGGCTAGGAAATCGACCATGAAGTTTGGATTCTTCTGTCGGTGCATGAAGAGCTGAGCACCGATCGAGCCATCGGAAAGTCCTGGGATGACCATCGGAATTCGGTGCTTGGCAACCCAGTGCAGAAGCGAATTCTCGTCTTCGATGCGGTCGCCCATTGCCCAGCAGAGTTCGACAGAGCCGAATCCCAACCAAGTATTGTCAGGCTGTGCGGCAGCCCGCTCTTCCTCGATTTCTTCTAACCAAGGCAGCACGATATTTTCGAGAACCTCGCCGTAACATTCGTTTGGTACTATGACATTGCCCAAGCGGTTGAGTCCCTCTTCACCGAGCGCGATATCGTCGAGGTTGAAGTCTCCATGAAAGTAGTCCTGGAAGGTCCGAGCGATGTCGTGATCGAGCGTTCCGCAGGTGGTGATGATGACGTTGAACGACTTGCGCTTGACCGCTTCGAGAAAGAATCCCCGCGTCCCCGTTGCACATAGGCAGGCCGGGAAGGACAACCAATTCAACACACCCTCCTCGTCGGTTTTCGCCATCGAAGAACCCAGAATGTCACGCGCGTGCGCGAGCTTGGTTGCGGTGAACCCCCCGGCTCGCGCCATCTGGTCAATGAGTGAGCGTGGGGTGTCAATTGCGGCGAAGTCGTAATCTTCGACTGGCGCCGTAAAGTCGTCACGCGAATAGGCTGTCACGGACCGGTCGGCTCGCTCTTTCGTATTCAAGTCGCCGAAAGGAGAGAGATCTCATTTCGCTCAGTGAAAGTCAATCATTCAGCGGTTTGAATCTGGTAGATGCGATCGCGCAGCGCTGCTGCGCGCTCGAATTCCAATCGCTCGGCGGCTTGTTTCATCTCTTTCTCTAGTCGTCCGATGAGTTTCACTCGGGCATCCTCGTCTGCAGGAGCACCTTCTGCCGTTGCCTCTGGTGCTTCAGCCAGCGCGTCATTAGCCGCAGATACCCAATCGGGCTGACTAACATTGTCGAGCACCGAATCTGTCGAATTCCACGATCCCGCACCGAGCCCGAACTTCTTGACAATGCCATCTAATCCCTTGGTTCCGGGCTTGCGCGCTACCAGCCGGCGACCACCGCCTCGACCCTTGCCGGCTGCGCCAGCTAGCAGATCGTCGACTTCCGCGCCCATCACTGGAAGCGCCTTGTGGATGGTGCGCGGAGTGATTCCATTCGCCGCGTTGAATTCTTCTTGACGCACCCTCCGCGCGTCGGTTTGCTTAATCGCCGCCTCCATCGAGGCTGAGACCTTATCGGCGTAGAGAATCACTCGCCCATTCTCATTTCGGCTGGCACGTCCGATTGTCTGCAGCAGCGATCGCTCGTTGCGCAGAAACCCCTCGCGTTCGGCATCGAAGATAGCCACCAGCGACACTTCTGGAATGTCCAAACCTTCTCTCAGTAGATTGATTCCGACAATGACATCGATGTGTCCAATCCGAAGCGCCTTGATTATCTCGGTACGCTCAATCGTATCAATCTCCGAGTGCAGATAATGCGCCTTGACATTCATCTTGAGCAGATATTCCGCGACTTCCTCTGCGAATTTGATGGTCATTACGGTCACAAGAACTCGCTCATTCTGCTCAACACAGCGATTGATTTCGCTGAGCAGATCATCGACTTGTCCTTTCGTCGGCCGAATCTCGACCTCTGGATCGAGCAAACCAGTCGGCCGAATCTCCATCCTCACGGCTTCGGGGAGTTCTCTGAGAATTTCCTCCATCGCGAATCGTCCGAGTTTCTTGTCTACGTCTGGCTTACCACGACCTCCACCAGCCGGTGCGTGAAGCAATCCATCGTGCACCGGCCGACCAACGACTTCGGCTAAATGGCGTAATTCCCTCTCACCCGGAGTCGCACTGACATACATCATCTGAGGAATCAATTGCTGGAATTCTGCAATTTTCAAAGGGCGATTGTCGTGTGCACTCCGTAGTCGGAATCCGTACTCTACAAGGTTGGCCTTACGTGACCAATCGCCCCCAAACATTCCACCAACTTGAGGCAAAGTGACGTGGCTCTCATCCATTATGACGAGAAACTTGTCGGCGCCACCATGAAAATTCTCAGCACAAAAACGGTAGAAGTCCAGCAGGCAGTAAGGGCGCTCACCCTCAGTTCTACCATCGAAGTGCATCGAGTAATTCTCGACACCCTTGCATGACCCAGTCTCACGTAGCATCTCAAGGTCAAACTTAGTTCGCTGCTCGATGCGATGAGCCTCCAAATCTCGCCCTTCACCAACGAAGAAATCGATTCTCTCATCTAATTCAACTTCGATATCCTCGAGAGCCTGTAAGAACCGTTCCTCACCAGTCATGTAGAATTTCCTTGGGTGAATCCAAGCTTCCTCAAACTCATCGAGAGGCTCCCAAGAAACCGCCTCACAAACGGTAATCTTCTCGATGCCATCCCAGTCGAATTGAATCCGAATCGGATCATCTCGGCTGGGCATCCAAACATCAAGCACTTCCCCACGAAGTCGGACATCACCTCGCGTGATATCGCTCGTAGTCCGTCGATATTGCATCTCGACCAACACACGCATGATCTCCTGCGGTTGGCGCGAATCACCCACCTCGAGATGCAAGTAAGACTCCTGAAATGCCTCGGGAGGGTTGAGACCGTAGATGGCACTGACCGTACCTACAGTGATGACATCCGGACGGGTGACGAGACTTGCTACAGTAGAGAATCGCTCTTGCTCTATTCGCTCATTCATCTGCAATTCCTTGTCGATGTAGAGATCGCGATTTGGCAGATAGGCCTCTGGCTGGTAATAGTCGTAATAACTGACGAAATACTCAACAGCATTCTTTGGAAACAACTCACTCATCTCTTGCCACAACTGCCGTGCAAGAGTCTTATTGTGTGAGAGAATCAATGTCGGAATACCCAGCCTTTCAATGATATTTGCCATGGCGAAGGTCTTGCCAGAGCCCGTCACTCCCATCAGAACACAGCGTTCCTGATTTGCTTCGATTTGTTCCATGAGTGAATTAATCGCTTGCTCTTGGTCTCCGGCAGTGCCGTAATCAGACCGTAGCACGAACATCATAGCACCTCAATCGAACAAACCATCACTGGATGGTTCAATCATCATGATAGCTACTAGAAGAACCCACCCAGTAAGCATTGATACACGGAATAGAGTAGTTTGGAAGTCCGCCAATTTCTCGCGAGAGATAATGACTGCAATATTCAGTGCGGACATCAGACCTGCAGCGGCAAGAAACCAAATCTCATCCATTGGGTTGGAAATGGCGAAGCAGGCGAACCAGAGTAAAGTGAGTTGTACAGAAGTCCTAGTTGTAGCGGCCTCACTAAATCGAGAAGGGAAAGAATGGATGCCACTTTCTCGGTCACTCTCGACATCCATTCTTGCGTAATTGATGTCAAAGGCAGCAATCCAAAATGTCACTCCTAAAGATATGAAGAATATTGTCGGGTACCAAAGAAGATCGGTGTATCCATCGTGTATTCCTGTGATTGCGGCCCACCCATATACGTCTGCTGTAACAGCAACCCATGCTCCCGCTGGTGCAAGTGCGAGACAAAGACCCAACCAAAAGTGGCACAACCATGTGTAACGCTTTGTGTAGGGGTAGATGACGAAAACTAGGACTGGGAGCCAAGCCATCATCAGTGCAACTTCGTTGAGTTGCCATGCACCAAATAATAGCATTCCGAGAAAGATTGCCGAAAGAGTCCAGGCGGTATTCATCGACATCGCCCCAGATACTAGATGTCGATTTTCGGTTCGAGGATTAGCAGCATCAATGTCTCGATCAATAATTCGATTCAGAGTCATCGCAAGACCACGAGCTCCAACTGCTGCGATTAGAATCCAAAGAATGTCGATTCCAAACTTCTGTGAAGAAAGTTCGTGCATGAATTGATTGTGTGCAAGAACATATCCAATCAAGACAAAAGGGAGAGAGAAAAGTGTGTGTTCAACTTTCACGAATGAAAGAATATCTTTGATTCCCATCAAAGCCCCTCCTTATCCATCCATGCGTCTACTTTAGCCTCAACAATAGGATCGTGAAGCGTCACAGCAGGCCAACGTCTGACTGGAAGTGGCCCTTTGTTAGATGGTATAGGCGCCGTAGCATCCCAAGCGAGGCGGCTCCGATCCTCATCGAAATGGAGGTCCCGAGCAACATCGAATCTACAGAATAACTGCCACAATAATCGTCTCTTCCAATCCTCATCAGATAAGTCCGCATCATCATCAGTGATGAATAGCCAACGTAGATTTTCGCCTCCACCAAGTGACCAAATCTCATCACGTAATTTTGCTATATGTGCGCGTTGTGCGGCCGCAGCCTCCTCGTTGACATTCTCCATCGAAGCCTCAGGACGAGGACCTCCCTGAATGTGAGTGGTGACTACCATAATCGAAGGACGCAACATTCTGACTGAACTCACTCCATCAACTAGGCTTACCTTTTCAGCAAATGATTCACCAGGTCCAGGAGGTAGTAAAAGTCCAGAGAGAGGGTCGCTGGCAACAGGGCTTGAGGCATCGATTATCACCTTCGAGTGGACATCCTGCCAAGGAGAAGAGTGGGCTAGAGTATCCGCGACTTGACCGTCGAGAACCTGTATGTCATGGGTAATGCTGACCTTGGAATCAAGCGCGTCTAGCAGAGCTTCGAGATCCTTTACCGGGTGGTCAGGGTCACAAGCGATAACCGATTTGAGGAACATCATTTGGCCCGCACCGAGCAGTCCCAATACGGTCTTGCGGGCCTGTCGCGGGTAACGGTGTTTGCTCGCAACGATAGCGAGATTGTGGAATCCAGTTTCAAGCGGAAGGAATAGATCGATGACGTCACGGTGCTGGAATTTGAGCACTGGCAGGAATGCATCTCCGACCCCTTCCCCAAGATATCCATCTTCCATCGGCGGCAACCCGACGATGGTCGCTGGAAGCACCGCGTTACGTCGATGGGTAATCGCAGTCACATGAAGAACAGGGAATTCATCCTGGAGAGAATAGTAACCAAAGTGGTCTCCAAATGGGCCTTCAGTACGCGTCTCGGAGGGGATTGTGTAACCCTCGATGACGAAGTCGGCTTCCGCAGGAACGAGTAAGTCATTGGTCAGACATTTGGTCAATCGCAGGCGCTTACCGCCGAGTAATCCAGCGAATTCGTATTCCGAGAGGTTGTCAGGTAGGGGTGAAATCGCTGAGAAAATCAACTCGGGAGGACCACCGATACAGATTGCTACCGGCATCCTTCCGTCACCTGCTCCCGCGGCGTGCTCAGCCCCATGTTTGTGACTCTGCCAATGTAGCCCCACCTCCTTCGGCCCGAAGATCTGCCCTCGGTACATCCCCATGTTGTGCACTCCCGTTTTGGGGTCCGCTGTCACCACCAATGGTAGTGTGATGAATGGACCACCGTCCTCAGGCCAAGTGGTAGGAATAGGTAGACGAGTGAGGTCGGGTTCAGACATTCTGACTTGCTGACAGGCACCTTTCCTAACCCTCTTCGGAGCCATCGCCATTCCGCGCAGCGCCAGTGGAATCCCTTTCCAAGGCGCTCGCAATATAGCTCCGATATCGGGTTTCATCAATTCGACCATCTGCTCTCCAATCTCACTCGGCTCTTCAACGCCGAGTGCACGATTGGTGCGCTGGCGCGTTCCGAAGAGATTCATCGCCAGCGGAAATTCCGAAATCGAACCATCGTGGAGTCGTGGCTGCTCGAAGATTACAGACGGCCCGCCGCGCTTCACCAACTTGTCAGCAATGGTCGCAGCCTCAAGATGACAATCAATGGGTTCAGATACGCGAAGAAGCTCTCCAGCACCCTCCAATGCGTCCAGGTAACGCGAGAGCCTGTGCCATGTCATGGCCCCGCGTGGCGATTCATCGTTCAATATGTTCGCCACGCTATCATAGATAGCGCAGCCGACGGTTTCATGGTCTAATGCGTGACGCCCATCATCGTGGTCGCAGACATCACGACGTGTGACGTGCTGGTTGTAGGAGCCGGACCAGGTGGCGGCAATGCCGCACTCCACAGTGCTCGTAAGGGTCTCAAAGTCATGCTGATAGAGGATCACTCGGCTATCGGAACACCCGTTCACTGCGGCGAATGTATCTCCGATATCGCCTGCGATAATCTCAATCTTTCTCTGCCACCCCACGTCATCAGTAAACGCGTCCATGGCATTCGTGTAATCTTCCCCGACGGCACCGCGAAGAAGCTCACAGAGGAGGGTTATGTCCTCGAAAAGCACCTCTTCGAGCGTTGGATTGCTGAAGAGGCGGTCTCGGCGGGTGCCCAACTCCACCTTTCGCACAAACTCCGCAGCATGGAGAAGCAGTACGATGACTCTGGTAATTTCATCAGTTGGATGTGCGATGGCAATGGAGACCAATTCCCGATTCAAGCCAAAGTCGTAATCGATGCATCCGGTGTAGCAGGAGCCACCTCGCGTATACTGGATCTCAATCCGCGAGGGCAGGTAATCGCAGGTATGCAATACGAAATGTTGGAAGTCCCAACCGATGATTATCTCGACTTCTATATTTGGCCGGAGTACGCCGAAAAGGGCTACCTCTGGATGATTCCGAAGTGCGACGGTCGCGCAAATGTCGGCTTAGTTACAGAAGACAAGCCCCGAACCAAGAAAGCTCTCGACGAATTCATCGAAATCACCCACTTCAAAGATCTAGAACAGGTACCTCCACCTTGGAAGGATAAGGGAAACCCTGCATTCGGGGGAACCATTCCGATTTCCGGACCTTACGAACTAACCTATGACGACGGCCTCATGTTGGTCGGTGACGCCGCTGGCTTCACCTCCCCGTTATTCGAAGGTGGCTCTCACCTTGCCCTGAAATCAGCCACCTTCGCCGCTTCAGTCGCCGCCGAGCAAATTGCATCAGGCGACCTTTCAGCAGCCAAAATGTCGCGTTATCAGAAGTTGTGGAGTGATGAGTTCCCGCCCTATGGGAAGATTTTGCGAGGGAAGTCTGCTTTGTTTGATTTGAGCGATGATGACATGTCTTTGATGGCCCGCTGTTTCCCCGACGAAATGAGCGATATGGGCCCTCATGGCAAACTCGCAGTGTGCCTTCGAATACTCTTCCGCCGCCCTAGCCTCTACGCGAAGCGCATCATTCCAGCGATGCTTTCCTTCGGCTACTCGCGGGCTAAATTCTACGGTTGGTGATGGAGATTTTACCGACCGTCGGCACTCTGCTGATGCTTCTCGCGGTCGGTTCCAGCCTGCTTTGGTGCTTCACTAAACTACCCGCGGGCGAGCCATTGGCTCGACACGTTACGATGGCTGCTCAAATCGCGCCGATGATCTTCCTGACTACGGCTTTCGTCTTCGATCTTGAGGCGCTCGATTTGGTTTCACGTTATGGCGGAGCAGACCTGCCGCTGCTGTATCGTGTGTCTGCGGTTTGGGGTGGACGCGCTGGCCCACTACTGTTGTGGAGCGCACTGATGGGTGTTGTTACTTGGTTTATGTCGGGTCGCAATGCATCGAATTCAAGCGAAGTTCGTTTGATGCATGGCATGACTGCTGCAATTTTGTTGGTTGCTTGGATTCTTTCTCCTTTTGCTGCTTCAAGCGGCTGGGGTGGAACTCTCAATCCGCTTTTGCAAACCGATTTGATGGTCATCCATCCGCCGGTTGTTTTTGCTTATTATTCGCTTTGTTTGGCTGTTGCCAGTGTCGCGGTCGCTGGTCTGATTGACGGGCGCGACGCGCGGTCTGTGCACGAGGCTCAGCTACACTGGGCTCGTGCAGGATTTCTTCTGGGAGCGGTTGGAATAGGACTTGGAGGATTGTGGGCTTACACGGTACTCGATTGGGGTGGTTACTGGGCTTGGGACCCAGTCGAGACAGGCTCGATTCTGCCTTGGTTCGCTCTCCTAATGATTGTACACGCTCGCGCGCGAACCGATTCTCAGCGTGATTCGGCTATCGTCGCTTCACCTGCGCTCGGAATGATTGCTGGCGCGCTGGCTATCCATGCGACGTTAGTTACGCGCGCCAATGGAGTCTGGGCCTCCGTGCACTCTTTCGTTGGAAATGAGGAGGCCCGACAATACGATGATCCCTACTTGCGTATCATACAATTATTCGATGATGGAGCCGCAGGAATAGAGGTCGCAGTTTACTCGCTTCTGATGATTTCACTGTGTATCGCCGCGGTTATCTGGCTTGCTCGTCAGCAGCGCCAATCCCTCGTTAATCGTGGCGCTGCAAGCCTCCTCAATAGCAATCGCGGCCAAGCCGTCGTCCTCCTTCTCTCAACTGCTGCCATCGGTATCTGGATTGGCTCGACCGCAGTGACTCTCGTCGGCATCGCCTTGATGTTCCTCCTCATCAGCGGTGAAGCCGAGAAGCCGCCAACAACATACGTCTTCGGCGGCGTTTTCCTGATGCTATTCGCTAGTTGGTCATGGACGGCAACACTAGCCCAAGCGGTCGTTGGAATGCTCCTATTCCTTGCTCCATGGCTTCTCTCAACTTCTGAAGAAGAAGCCCCACTGTCCCTTGTATTCAGTGATACGAGAGTGAGGATGAAACTCGCTCGCTCGATTCCATGGTTCGCAGCCGCAGCCTTCCTCACTCTGACCTGGCTTCTCCTGACTGCAGAAATCGATGGCACCAGTCTTGCAGCCCACGAATTCTACGGTGCGCCAATCCTCGCCATCGTAATCCTCGCTCTCACCGTCTATGCCTGGGGTAAGACAGTCGACGCTCGGAGAGGCAACGCTCTGATGCTCACAACACTCGCTGTATCGCTGGGTCTGGCATGGTCAGCAGACCACTTCAGCCTACCAGGAGACCCAACGCTGATGCTCACCGATACAATCTCGCGCGGTGCCCTCGCGATGTTCTTGCTGACTTGGCTGGTAATCGCTATCCCGCCAACGGCGAAACTCACCTATGACACAGTACGCAAAGTCGTTCCTCACCTAAGCAAAGACGGACTAACTGCGCCCTCAAACGCTGCCCGTCTTCGTCTCTTCGGCTCGCACCTTGCCCACCTCGGAATCATCTTACTATTGCTCGGCCATGTGCTGACAACCACATTGGTCGACCGCGCAGATCCGAGTCATTTGATCACCCTTGAGAAAGACAGCGCGGTCGAGTTCAATGGCTACGAATTCACCTTCCGCGAAACAGTCCTGTTAGCGGAGGACGACCCCGATTACGAATACAACATTGGTAATGGCTTCGCGGGCTTCGTTATCGAGGTCACGCGTGATGGTGAGAAGGTGGACGAAGTCACCCCCGGAATTCTTCGATTTGGCTGGCAAACGACGCGCTCGGAGGTTGACAGAATGGTCCGCCCGAGCGGGGATTTAATCTTCATTTTGGATCAGCAGCAAGCCCAAATCAGCCTTACTTCGATGATGCAGGGAGAGACAGACGAGGTCTCCGAAATCCGCGTCACAGTCCACGATTTGCAAGGTTCCCACCTCGTCTGGACCGGCTGGGGCCTCATCATGCTGGGAGGCGTATTCGCTCTTATTTCGAGTGATAGGTATCGCTCGGACGAAGAAGAATAATCTGATTCGAAAGTGTGGTCAGCTCCACCACTCTTCATCCTCTTCTGTGGTCTTTGCTAGTGCATTTTTTAGAATCTCTAGAATTCTTCCGTATACGACTTCTTCACCCAGAGTCTCTTCCAAAACCAAATCCTCACCGTTCAACTCACGCACAATAACATCGTCATTATTGAATTCGAAATCAAGTCGACGACCATCCTGCTTAGAATCCTCAAGGAATAGTGTCCCACTGTCCTCGAAAATGTCTCCAATCTTGCGGAATAATTCACCGACAGACTTCACTTTGATTTCTTTCTCGACGCCATCGGCGATGATATGGAAATTCCCTAATTCCCCGCTGAGTTCCTCCGTCTCAGCGTCGAGCTCCTCGGCAATCTCCATCGCCTCTTGGAAACTATCTCCGAATTTCTCGTAATTTTGTTTGAGATACCGATTCCGTGCTTCCTTCTGGAGTTGCAGAAGCTCAGGAGAGGGGTGCTTCCAAAATGAATCTGCACTAGGCGGGTTGATGGAGAGTTTGAATCGCTTACCTCGGTGCTCTGGAAGTGTTCTTTCGAAGCGTAACACCGTAATCCAAAGCATCAGTGGTATCGGTAAGCAGAAAATGGATAGACAGATTTGCTCAAACCAATTTCCACTATATCCGTAGGCCTCCAGAAGATTGTGGGTAATCAGCACTGCATCTGAGGGGTTGTCTGGATTGTAGTATGCAGTCGTCGCCGAGCCCTCAGGATAATCCTCCAACCATATCTGAACCTCATCCCAAGACGAGAGATTCACTGGGTTGAATGTATACCGCTCACTCTCGTATGTCACCTCATCAATTTGCCAAGTGAACCTGATGTTTGGGAAATGCCCCTCATAATGGCAACCTCCTTCAAAATTCTCTTCACACCAAGTATGAGCCCATCCAGTATCGACGATTGTGGCATCGACCGGCTTCCAATCGCTCGTGTCCATCGGTGATAAAATTACGAAACTGTATACGAAACCGCCGACAAAAACGACAATTGCGAGTCGTAAGAGGTGCCTTGGGACATTCGTAAATGCGAACTTCGAAGCCAACATTGTGGCTTCGGCTCTCATATCAGATCTCTCTTTCTTCGCTTCCATTTCTTCTTTGTTCAGATTGCCAGTAATGCGCCGTTTCAGCATCGCCCATGGCCGGGCTTCCTTGGGGACATCACGGAACATCCAGGTCAAAATCAAGCCGACGATAAAAAGTGGCACCAGCACTTCTGCTACATCAAAGAGAATGTCATAGACGTCCATTCTTTTTCCTCCCTTCAGAAAACCGTCCCATTGCCGATTTCCATTTCAGGGGTGCCCCTTATCATGGATAAGTCGAATGGCGACGAGCATTGGTTCAGTACCTCAATTTAGAGATACACTCACCCTTTGGGTGAACCGAGCGTATCAAAAAGGGGAGATAGGTCGGCGGGTCGCTCATAGGGGGCTTTACCATGGATAACGGAGCCATCGTTCACATCGATTACGACCTGTACAACGCCGATAGCGGCGATATCATCGAGACGACTCGCGAGGAAGTTGCCAAGGAGCACGAGGTGTTCCAAGAAGGTCGCACTTACGAGCCAATGATCACCGTCATCGGCGACGGTCGTCTCATCGGCGGATTCGAAGCTCATCTCTCTGAGGCTGATGCTGAAACCGAGTACACCTTCGACATCGAACCTACCGAGGCTTACGGCGAGCGCGATGCTTCCCTTGTCGAGACAATTTCACAGAATGTCTTGATGCGCAGCGTCCGCGACCCTAACATGCTGGCTATCGGTGCTCCCGTCGAGATTGGCGGACGCAACGGCGTCCTGCAGATGCTTCGCGCCGGCCGCGCTCGAATCGACTACAATCATCCTCTCGCGGGTACAACCTTGCGCTACACCTACACGATCATCAAGGTGGTCGAAGACCGCGCTGAGCGCGTCGCAACTCTTCTGCAGATGAACACCGGACGTTCAGACTTCGAAGTCGAGTTCGAGGGTGAAGATGTGACCATCACTCTTCCTGACTCGATTGCATACGACCAGAATTGGGCATACGCCAAGTTCTCTCTCGTGCGCGCGCTACGAGAGCACCTCGAAGTTGGCACCGTCATTTTCCGCGAAGTGCACGAACCTAGGGCAGTAGCCGACGAAGAAGAATGATTCTTCCTTCGTACAACGCGCTAGGCGCGTGATGATCGATTGTGCCTC
>Ga0105349_10000330_pt1 | contig 18101 bp, 10 predicted proteins | sample EN1Hudseemescosm_FD_83661 | JGI IMG/M metagenome (GOLD analysis project Ga0105349, IMG submission 83661) | Methane-oxidizing microbial communities from mesocosms in the Hudson Canyon - EN1B Hudson Canyon | ecosystem: Environmental > Aquatic > Marine > Cold seeps | place: Hudson Canyon...
CAATATCATTTACATTAATAGTCTTAGTCCCCATCGTCTAGAGGCCTAGGACACCGCCCTTTCACGGCGGTAACGGGGGTTCGAACCCCCCTGGGGACGCCATATTAAGAACCACCTACTCTCTGAGTAGGTGGTTTTTTTTTGCCTACGGGAAATGCAGGCTAAGTAAATTGTTTATACGCTGAGGATAAAGGTTGGACTAAATCCTCCAAAAGTTGTTATCATTCCATTAATGAGTACCTATAGTAGATTGCTTGAACTGAGGATCTCAACTCTCTTTATACCTCACTATTAATCACGATACCTATTTGGCAAAAATAGTTATTAAGGAAAAGTGAAAATGATAAATAACAAAGGATTGTGCTATGCGACTTCATGAAATATTAAGCGTTCTTTCAAAATCCTCTCCGTATGCAGTAAAGACTGATCGTGAAGTTAGCTTATTGAGTGAGCTTGATGAGGTTAAAGAATATCTTTATCTTGAAACAGATATCGAATTAGATTTTCAAGCCTATCTACATTCTTTAGCTGCTAGCAAAAAGAAGGTGGTTTTTTTATGCGGAAGTAGTGGTGATGGAAAATCTGAAATACTAACTAGGTATAGTAAAGAGTTTGATGATGTTGCCCACTTTCATCTTGATGCGACACATAGCTTCAGCCCTAAAGAAACAGCAATTGAGCGTTTAAATCAGGTATTCACTAACTATGAAAACGGTGATAAAGCACTTGTTATTGGTATAAATATCGGAATGCTAGGTAATTATGCTGAAGAGGGCGATTGTGAGAATGCTAAATCTGCTATTAATAATTACTTGAATCATTCTCTTGAAACTGAAGAGTATGTTTTCCTTGATTTTGAAAAATACCCCAAATTCAAGCTAGATTCTCACTGTTATTCGTCAGAATTTGCAGAAAACTTACTTCAGCGTATTACTGCAAGTGAAAATAATATCATTCAACAATATTATCATACAGAACTACAGTATTCTGATTGTGACTTGATGCTATGCGTAAACTATCAATTACTTTCATTACCCTCAGTACAAAGTCTTGTCATAGAGTTACTTTTCAAAGCACGGTTAATGAAAGACCAGTTCTTAACTGCTCGTGGACTTCTGGACTTTGTTTATCATCTTTTTACTGGACCAGGCTACCTGTTTGAAAATATTTTTACTTGTAAAGATAATGAAATAGTATCCAAAATTTCTGATTTTGATCCAGCTTTAAAGAGAACAAAGCTGATAGATCAATTTGTATTAAGCCATAAACTCAGTATTGATGAGCCAGAGTTCGAAGACTTTAAGCAGACTTTAAAGCTGAAAAATTTTGACTTTCGTAAGTTACGTTCACCTGAAAGTAATGTTCGCCTGTTTTATTTATTACAAAATGAAGATTTTGGTAATAATTATCATCAAAAATTCAAAGCTGATTTCACAGATAATTTGTTAGATACCTATGCAACGATATGGCGACTACACAGAATACCAAAACCTACTGATAAGGTTGAACTAAAAATATTTTATCGTGATGTTTTGTTGGCTGCAATCAGTAAATATAATAATAGAAATGCTCCACACCTGGGCAAAGAAGAGTTTTTATTAACTTCATGTGGTAATCACCAGATAACTGCTCATTTAGATATAAAACAAGATAATAATGCTATTAAACATGAAGCATCAACGGGTACAGAGCATGTAAATTATTTTCTCGCTTTTTTAAAAGTAGATGAACAGCCTTTGAAGCCTATTCCAATCAATATTAATTTATTAGGACTACTTCTTCGAATAGTAGAAGGCTATCAACCGAATAAACATAATAAAAATGCGGTCGTTTTGTTAGACGAATTGTTAGATCAATTACATGAAGTTGCTGCAAAATCACAAATGCTATTCATTATTCAAGATCAACAATATTTCAGATTCAATAATGCCGAAAAAGATGGTTCTGAAATAGAAGTGAGTGGTGGTCAAGCGTGTATTTGAATAAAGACTTAAAAGTAACCAATAACAAACTGACCAGTTATTTTCCAATTAGGACAAAAGATGAGAGAAAAGAGTTTGATTGGGATAGTATTCTTGGGATGGTTATTTCAGATGTATATCGTAAAGAGCTATTGGACAAAAATTTTGACAATTTCACAGAGCTTTGTGAAGTCGAGTTTAAACAAAGGCTGGATGACCCTGAGTTTTGGACTGTTTTAAAAGAATTATATTTTGACAAGCAAGCAGCATTGAACATCACTCCTGAATTTTTGTTGTTTAAATCTGAGCAAGCAGAAGAAAATAAACACAATCAACGAATTAGTAAAATGTTCTCCAATATGTTGGGAAGCATCAATTTGGTTACTTTAACTGTCAGTAAGCTAAATTTTCTCGAACAAATAATATACGATACGCTTTTAAGTAAAGCTTTAAACTCAAAGCCCGATATTAAGGATCAAAGTCTAAAAGAAGAGGTTTTTCTACCTTTTATGGCAGAGTGCTTTAAGCAAGATCTTAAATTTCTTAGTACTAAGCCGCGTTACTTACTTGATAATTTCAGTTCATTTTTGAAACTTTATGGTTTCCTTTATACCAGCCAGCTTGCTCATAACTTGTTACGTTGGGATCAAGGTGAACCAACTCCTATGCCCAATTATTTGTTATTGGATATAGAAAAAGCCAGTCAAGAAAGAAGGGACGTTCAAGACTATGGTTATAAGCAGCTTCAGAAGAATGTACATTATTTATTTCCTTACTTATCAATGTCTGAGATGTTGCAAGGAAAAGTGGACGTGGTAAAGCCATTATGGACTTTGGCAGAAAGCATAAAAGGAATAGAGGAAGCAACCAATCAGTTGAACGAGTTTGCTTGTGATTTTGTTAAAGAACGTGAGTTAAACAACCCAATTCAAAGTCTAACAACAAGTAATGCTGCATTGGCTCAGGTATTGAGACTATCAATAGATCAGTTCCATACGGGTAACAAAAATAAGGACAATATTAATATTGATTTTGCTAAGGCGACATTAAAATTGTTGTGTTCGGACTTTATACAGCAGCGGGGAGCTGCAGGTGGAACCTTGGTAATCAATCAGGATTATCTGTTGCTACTGACTAACATAGTAATTGGTGAAAATGAAAAGCTTCGGTTTAATGAGTTAGTAAAAGCCTTTGAAAGTCGAGGGGTCTTTTTTGATAAGCAAAGTCAAGCTGAAGTAGTACAGTTTTATGAGCGAATCGGAAATGTTGAGCGAATGAGTGATAGCGGGGATGCAGTCTATGTTAGAAAAACGGTTTGAAGATTTTCTTGTTGATCTGCTTAAAAAATGGGGTGACAAGAATCTTATAGCTGGATTCCGTTATCAGTTTAAGTCTCCCGACAATACTAATGGTGAGTTGTTACTATCTGCTTTGTTGAGGCTTCAAGCAGGAAATATTCTGGATGGTTATACTGAATTACCTTTTGTTGAACTCAATGGCGTTAAACTCATTGTGGTGTTGCACGGTAACTCTTTGCAGGGGTATACCGAAAACTACATTTCACGTTTGCGAGATAGAGTTTCATCTCAGCAGAATGATTTTCAGAATTCATCATTGTTAATCATTCATAACAGTATGCTCGATACTATTATTAACTCTGCGGATGATCTTGCGCAAAGAGGATATATATGGCATCCATCAAACCTTAAAGTTGAGTTAGAAAAACTCATAGATCCTTTTGATAAACAACGCCACGTTTCAGCAAACTTACTTAACTTGGTTTACCAACAGATTATAGAAAACGAAGGGACAGTTTTCGGGTTTAATAGTCTTTACAATGCATTACTTGATGGAGATTTAAAGTTTTGTGAACTGGGATTGTTACCTGATTCTGAATTAATTAAATTTGATAATGAAGCGCAGATACAAAAACGCTTGGACGAAAATAAACAACTACGTGATCGTATAGAAGAGATTACCGAACGTTTTCCAAATGAACTTGTTGAAAAGTTTGCAGAACTCGATTTTGGAGAGGATTTTGTTGAACAAAACTTTTCAGATCAAACATCCTGGAAGAATGACCTAGAGTTTACAGCTTGTTATCAAGAGCAAACAAAAAACCGTGCAGCTGGGTTAAAGCTTGAAGCCGAAGAGTGTTCTTCAGATGTTAATCTAATATCAAGGGATAAGGCTGCCACAAAAGCAGGGAAGCGAGAACGACATTTAATTTTAAATCTTAAGCCTGAGATGATAGATGTCGAATTTGAACTGGTTTTTATCGGTGACAAAATCAACAAAGACGAAGTTGAAATTAAAGATGAGTCAGAATCCAAAGTTAGTTTTTTAGGGGTTAATAACTCGGGTGGCAAAAAAAGTAGAGTAAAGTTTAAATGTACAGACATCTCGTATCCCCTTTACCTCAGTATAAGATTAAAACGAGAAAAAACAGCAGAACGATACAGCTTTAAGGTATTAATACTTCCAGGCAGTGATTTTTTAGTATCAGAAATTGCACATAATTTTTTAGTATTTCCGAAACGAAAGAACCTTTTACTCCAAACAGATGAAAATATATTAAAAATTTCAGAGCAAACGGGTGAAGCAAAACTTGAGCATATAGGCCAGGTTTTCGAAACTGATAATATAGGTACAGTTAATTTTGAAGTTATGGCCAGTGAATCCGCTGAATTGAGTTTCACTGTTAAAACGCAAAATTTTGCACTGGACTTTGAGGTGGAGGGAGCAGTTGCCTCTGATGCGCTGACACTTCCGCTGCTATTAGATGGTGAACGTTATAATCGATTATTTGATCAATCGTATTTTGGCGTTTTTAATCGAGCTAAAAATAAAATAATACTCGATAACCAAGAAGTGGCACCAAAGGGACGTAGACTAACTATTCTACAGTGGGAACACGAACTAGTAAGTGACCAACTGTTATACCGTCATGATGACTCTGAGCGTAATATTTCAACATCAAACTTGTCAGCTTTTCCGAAGCTTCAATCCGCCTATTGTCATTTTTTTAATGAGTTACAAGAGCGTAAAACCTTACCCTCAATAAGTGGTTGGGACATAAAATATCAGCAGTGTGTGAAGGAAGTTGTTACAGCTTTTAACGATGCGATAGCAAGTATTCAATACAATGAGCTACTGACAAAAGAACAAAAGCAATTGATGTTTTTGGGCTTTGCTGTATTTGACTCAAAAGAATTTATTACGCCCTTACATCCAGTTGTACTTGCTTACTATCTCTATTTAGCCGAACAAATTTCTGCGGATAAAGAAAGTACACAAAGTTTTTCAGGTTTACCCAAAATCACCAGAGAACGTCTTAATCCACAAGGATTGTTACCATTTATATATCATCCAAAACATGATTTTAGTTATGTCCAGGTTGAGAGGGATAATAACTTCTGGTTGCAATTAGTGCCTCAACAACAAACAAGTTACAGTTTTATCCGTAAGCTTGTTACTGAAAAGGTAACAGAATTTCAAACAGCATTTAGTATGTTGTTTAGTTGTGGACCAAAAGCAAAGTTATTGATTAACTCAGTTAATAATCATGACAACTATGACTTATTCATGGGGCTGGTTGACCTTGTTAAACAATTAAAAGATAAGGTGCCATACATCCATGTGTATTTGTATGATGATCAACTGGAGTATAACGAGTTTGATCGGTTTGCAGAACTTGGAAAACACGATGAGATCAAGCTGCGTTATGAATTAGACAAAGGCAAAGCAAGAGAATATGCCGACCTAGTCGTTGATCTGCTTCGAACTCGTTTAACCTATAGTAAATATGAAAACGGCAAGGTAAGCTCGCAGCAATATGCCCATATCAGCTTCTTTCGTAATAACCAACGAGTAGAACGTACTGATGTTGATCCAGACCAAGAGTTAAGTGGTGTTTTGTGCAATGGCTTAATTGCTGGTGAAGCCGCAGCAAATAAACAAGATAGTTATTTCACCGCTTTTGGTTTAAAAGATGTAGATATCACAAACTTCCCTCATCTACGCTTAGCGCAACAATATAATAGATTATTAAAGCCAGCGTTAAAAACAAATGAACAGCATGGTATTGCCAAATCGACAGCTTTAGCCGTTAGCGATAACTTCAGGTCATTATTAGAGCGCTCATACGATAGCTCTATCTGGACTAGTATTATTGATCCTAAAGTCACACTAGATTTCTTTGAGTCATCAAAAGATGTTGTTTTGATTCACTACTCTGATAACTACACGAATTCAACAAATTACGATGCAATAACCGTAACTAAACAAACAGACCTGTATCGTAAAGTGCTAGAGCGTGATGAGAAAGGAGGTCATATTGAAGAGTTTAATGCCTTTAACGGCGAATGGCTGTTGAAAATGATTACGGACCGGGATACAGAACGCAAAGCAAAGCGCGGTATTATTGGTGCTTATAAATACGTGAATTGTCTTCTTGCTAGTTCTGATATTACTTGGGTTCCGCTCTCAATTGCCGAGATGATTCGTGTTGCAGGGAATATTGGTTTAAAAATTAGTGAGTCAGATTTTTCTAGAGCAGTGCAAGGTTATAAGCAGGGCGCTATTTCGGATGATGTACTTTTTGCTGGTTTTAAAGAAGATAAGCTTTATTTATTACCTGTCGAGGTAAAAACTGGCAAGCGCCAAACACATAGTAAAGGTTTTCAGCAAGCCAAGGAACTTAAACGATACCTTACTGAAGACTTACTTGGTAAGGATGATTTGGCTGGATTACTTTATCGTGGATTGTTTGCGCGACAGGTTTTAATGCAAGTTGAGAAGTACAAGCTCTACAACCTTTACCCTGCAGAGTATTTCGATGAGCTGACAGAAAACCGCGAATGGTGGTTAAAAGGCGAGTACCAAATAGGAACGCTGCAAGATTACCCTGAAGGTTTTTTATTCGTTAATGTTGAAGACTCAAGCTTCTTTGACGCTAATTTTGCTCAAACGGACGACATTCTAAAAATTGAGTTGCCTATAGCTGTTCTTGGAGATCTGATAAGGCAGCCCTTAAAAAGCATGTTGGCAAATGCCAGAAGTGAAACACTTTTTCATATTCCTTCAGAGTATTTATTACAACCACAAAATGAACTTCAACAGCTTGCTATAGAGCCTGTTGCGGCTCATTCAGATACAGATTTGCAGTTGGATACCGTGGCAAAGGATGAAGGGGCATCAATGCCACTTACTTCTGAAGCCATCGTTAAGAATGATGAGTCCTTGCAAGTTTTGTTTGGGCACGATGCTCGTAATGAAAAGCCACTTTACTGGGAGCCAACCAATACGGCCAAGTTTATGAATACCAATACTGGTATTATTGGCACTATGGGGACGGGTAAAACACAATTTACCAAGGCAATGGTAACTCAGCTTTATCGTAACCAGCATAATAATGTAAATGCTGCTCCGATTGGCATGTTGATCTTTGATTACAAGTCCGATTACGTTGACGATGAATTTGTTAATACGACCAGTGCCAAAAAATTCAACCTGTATAAGTTACCTTATAACCCGCTTAGCTTATATGGCGATACGCCCATGTTACCGGTTCATACGGCCAGAGCTTTTGCTGAGACCATGGGAACAGCTTTCAATTTGGGACAGAAACAACAGCTTAAGTTAAGACGCTTAATTGCCGAAGCATACGAATTGGCAGGAATTAGTAAAAACGATCCTTCAACATGGAGTAAACCTGCTCCAACAATTAAAGATATATGGGCATTATTTGAAGAGAGCGACCCAAGCGAAGACTCACTTTATGCGGCATTAGAAAGCCTAAATGAGTTAGAGGTATTTGAAAGTACTCAAGAAAAATGTCAGAGTCTGTATCACTTAATCGATGGCATCATAGTGATTGAGCTTGCCGGGTATCCTGCTGAAATTCAGAGTCTAATTGTTGCATTGACATTAGACCTCTTTTATTCACAGATGCAGAAACATGGTAAGCCTGAAGTACAAGGGGACTTTAGGCAAATCACAAAACTTATACTGGTAGATGAGGCTGATAACTTTATGTCGCAGAATTTTTCGAGTCTTCGAAAGATTCTTAAAGAAGGGCGCGAATATGGCGTAGGGGTAGTTCTTTCGACACAAGATATTACTCACTTCAAAACCAGTGAAAACAACTATGCGGCCTATGTACTTACCTGGGTTATTCATAGGGTAGCAGAAATACGCAATGCTGATATTAAAGCGATATTTAATATCGATGATAAAGGCGAGCAAGAGAATTTAATGGAAACCATCCGTAAGTTGGAGAAACATTACAGCTTGTATATTGATGGTGATAAGAAATTAACAAAAATGCGCGATAAGGCATTTTGGGAGCTTTAAACAGTGACTTTTATATTATTTACATGGATATTATGATGAATGAGCAAGAATTGATTGAGAGTTCAATGTATTCTCAAGAACCTAGCTTTAACGAGTTTATTACTGGTGTATTTGGATCGTTCCATACCGAATCAAGTTTTGACGTTAATTATCTTCTTACAAGTCTTAATTATAAACAGCTTGATTTACTTATGGTCGCTGCGGAAGCTTTTGACTTTAATCAAGTTAATTTTGATGAAATGATTCAACGTGAGATTGATTATCGTCGAGTTAATGAGGAAATTGTCGGAGATTATCTTGAAAAAGGAGCTGATAAGGCTCTATTTTTTCCTCCTCTAATTGTATCTCTTGTTGCTTTTGATGAAAATGATAAGCCCATTCACAAATACAGTAGAGCACAGGAAATTGAACACACAGATAAAGACGTCAAATATTTAAAAAAAATATGGGATAGATATTTTCAAATTGAACTCCCTTTATTCAAAAGTTCGATTGATATGTATAAATCAGAAACTCAAGGTGAAGTTGGGTACTTTAAGAATAACGTTAAACTGAGTTTTGATCGTAATTTTGTTAAGCTTGTTGTAATAGATGGTCAGCATCGACTAAAAGCTATTCAAGAATATATTAAGAAAAATCCAAACGGTAAGAAATTTTTAAACCTTCCGGTTTGCATATGTTTTTCTCCAAAAGCTATTGAAGATAATGGCTCTGAAGATATTCTGGATACTTTGAGGAACATGTTTGTAACAATTAACAATAAAGGGAAACAAGTTAGTGGGCATTATATTGACTTATTGAATGACAAGAGTTTAGCCTCTCAGACTGTTAGGGCTCTAGCTAATAGGTGGAAATCAAGCTCTTCAAATCCAATAAGTAGTTATCTTCAGTTTATTGAATGGAATCAACGTGTTAACTCAAAGTCAAGAAGAGTTAATCGTCCTCAATCAATTACAACAGTGTCTATGCTATGTGACTCTCTTAAGTCCTCTATATATTTGAGTGATAAAGATAGCGCATATTTATTTAATATTCTTGAATTAAATAATAATCGTGAACAGTTAGAAACTGATGAAATTAGTATTTATGATATTTCAGAATCTTCATTTTCCTATTCTCAACAAAATGCTTTGTATGACTTAATTAATTCAAGAATTGTAGAACCTCTGGAAATACTTCTCATCACACCTTCAGTTTATGAAAGACGAATAAATAGCTTTAACAAGGCGATGACTGACCTTGAAGCTAAAGTAGCAGGTAATCACCCTGGTGCTAGATCTTTCATGGAAATAATATCAAAATTTTCTGATGTAGATATAAAATTACATCCAGAGGAAGCAAAAATTGTATCTGATGCTTTTTACAAGAGTATAAAATCAAATGAATTTTTGGAGAATTATACGCGCCTTGTTTTTAATCAGGCTTACTTAAGAGTTTGGGCTGCAATTGTTGATGCTATTCCAGAAGTAAGAGGTTGCTTAATAGATTTTACCAAGTGTTTTGTAAAGTCGCTTGAAGTATTAGCATTTGATGAGTCGAGAAATATATTTTCAAAGGAAAGAGAGTTTAATCAGTTGATGCTTTATAAAGCCAATAAGCCAAATACTACAAAAGCTGGCAAGAACTGTTGGTATAACCTTCTCATGTTAACTTTTATTAATTTGAACTCAAAAAAAATAATTAGAGATTTTGTGATAGATAAGGGTGGTGATTTCCATAAAATTGAATCTTTAATTAATAAGTCTAAATTGAGCTTAGTAGGAGCGCTCAAGGAAAATATTGAAAAAGATGCATCTTCAAGTTGGAGGTTTAAAGAATATCCCCTTTCTTTTAAAAACGAACTAGAAGAACTTGATCGCTTAGGCACAATGGAGAGCAAAAGCAAAATGATAAAGCTTTTAGAGGCAAAAGCTTTAGTAACCTTTGAAGAACGTTTGGACATATTATCAAATGCACTAGGTGTAGATAGAAATATATTGCTGGTAGACTAAAATGATTTGGCAAGATGAAGATTGTATTGGGGCAGAAGTGATTTTAGTTCCATTTGACAAGAAAGGAGATTTAATTGCCGCGGTAGATCTTGGGCTTTTCGAAGAAAAATCAACGAATGTTTTTATCTTATCTATTCAATGTGATGATATTAACTTGATCAACAACATCTTTTCAGAAAGTGACTCTCAAAAACCTACTTGTGAAGACAAATTTATTTTTGATACTATAGACCTCATTGGCAAAAAAAAATTTGAATCAGCTTTTCTTAATTTGCAAAAACGAAAGCCTAAGTCACGCATTGAAGCTTATTTGATTAAGGCTGTCAAAGAATATGCTTACTCGATATATTTTATTTACGATAAGCTTTTCAATCAGGGACTTTTTGGTTGTGAACAAAAATGGATTGACGGCGACATAAGTATTAAAAATGATTTAGAAAGAGCATTTAATTCTCGGGAATATACTGTCTGTCCTATACAATCATTGGTTATTAATAATAAAAAAAAGCTTTTAAAGATTTTTTCAGATTATGAAAAAGCTACACGGATAAGGAAGTTAAAGTTTTTATCAGCGTATTTCCTTGTGGCTTCCTGCTTTTTTAAAGATATTTGTCATTTTGATATTTCCCTTTTATACCTTCATAGAGCTATTGAAACGTTGCTCATTTCTTGGTGCCTAGAAGATAACTTACTGAATATTAATTCAGAAGGTAGTGTTGATAAAGATAAGTATATATACCTTAAAGGCTACTTAGATATTATCAAAGGGTCAAGAGCTATTAGCGACTCAGAAGTGGAAGCAATTGATAAACTAAATAAAGCCAGAAACAATAATAAATTTACACACGGATACACCTTTATTGATGAGGCATTACTTTCGTCATTCTTTAATGATATTAAGAGGTCAATTACTGGTGATCCTGATACAAATGAATTAATTAAATTAATAAATGAAAGCATTAACTTTGAGTGTGATTTGTATAAGTTTTCACGCAATTTTTTAATTAAAAAAATGTTCGTTGAAAGTTATAAATTTTGAATTGAATTTATGTTATTTTTTGCAAATAAGTGGAGGCCTCGTGATAAATGTTGTTTTAATAATTCATTTAGAGGTGTATTTATCCCCTGTTTTTTTTGATTTATCTTAAGGGCTGCTTCATATACATGTGAAAATTCACCACCAAAAGTCTTCCAGGTCATCTCAATATTACTATCCGAAGGAATATCCTCCTTCGGAGGTACTGTTGGATCAGCCAATGACATACACAATGCCCAGCGACAAAGTACATTCCAATTCTCAATCCCCGTTTTACGTTTAAGAGTAATTAGCTGCTGCTTCTGTTTTTCGGATAAGCGAATAGTGTCAATGCTTTGCATAATTAGAAGTACCCTTTGGTAAAGCTAGATGTTTTAGCTGACTCGTCGTAGCTAATATGATATTCACTGCTTATGGCTGGCTTTAGTTGCTGATAATATTCGCCGACAATTTCTTCATCAGTGGAAAGCAAGATGACTTGTTTACTAGCTTTGGGAAAGTAATTATTCACCAGCTTAGTTCGGTGTTTACCATCTAAGCGTCCCAGCGGCGTATCGATTACTGTTGGTAGCTCTTTACCAGATGCTTCCGCAAGACCCCATAAAATAGCTATTGCCAATAATTGGCGTTCACCTGCAGAAAGTTTACTTGGCTCCATAGGTTGGTTATTGGCGTCAAACAATGTTATTTCAAAGCTTACTGGCGATATAGTTAATGCACTGATTAACTGCTCTTTTCGACCCAGTGCATCGAACTTTTGCTTAACCAAAGTTTCTAGTCGTTCAATGTTTTCTGCAATTAATTGCTCAGCAAAGCCACCTAGCGTCGTCTTGAGATTCTTAATGTGCTCACTCACCTGAATAGTGCGTTTTTGCTCAAAGGTGTCATGGTTCTGCTGCGCTAATAAGTTGGTATAGCGGTGGGACAGTACATCACTCTTGGCTTGAGCCTGTTCTATTAATTGCTGTTTCTGCTTCAATTGCACTTGTAAACTTTTGAAAGTAATTTCGCACTCGGTAAGGTCTGCAAGTAGATGCTGGACAGCATCGTAATCTGGAATGGTAGTTAGCTGCTTTTGCAAAAGTGCTTGCTTCTCAAGCACGTTAGCTTCCGCTTTCTTAAGTTGTTTACGCTGCTTTGATTCTTCAGCTATACGATCATTTAACCCATTAAAAATACTTAGATCTGTATTAAGGTAGCAGTCAACATCAACAAGTTGCTTACGCTCTTTCTCCAGCTCCAGCATAGTATTGGTAACCTTTGTTACTGCATTCGTCGGAGCGCTTGCTGCCTTAAGGCTGGTCAGAATTTTTGTCTCATATTCAGAAATTGCATTGTCGAGCACTTTAGCTTGTTGTGCTTCAGTTTCCAGCGTGATCTGTACTTTTGTTTGTCCGATGAGCTCTGTAACCAAACCTAAAGGTCCAACACCAGCAGCTAGCTTAATTTGTTCTGCCTTATTAAGTTTAAGTTTCGCCTGGATAGCACCTAATTCAAACTTAATTTCATCACGTTGTTCAATAAGGTGAGCGCCAGCATTTCGAACAATCTGGCGTGCTTTATTTATTGCGATATTTGTGTCACAGGACTGTTGCTCTAATTCAGCAATATCTTTTTTTAGATCAGATATAAGTACATTGTGCTGCCCCATTTCATCTTCGCATGTAGACACTTTACTCATTACACTTTGGTCGATATTTCCACTTCTGCGCTTCTTATCTAGTTGTCCTAGGTCAAGCTGTAACTGACTGAGCAAATCTAAGCCCAAGAGATTTTCGATGCCGGTTTTAACTAGTTCAGAGGAGCGTTGAGGATGAGCAAGATTCTCTATTTTCTCACCATCGAAAAAGAATAAATCTGACAGAGATAGAGGGATAAACTCATTTACAAACTCATCCCAATATTGGCTAAGATGTTCATCGTGCTGATCGTCGCACCAAACTTTTATCTTGTCTTTAACTTCAGTATGACTTTTCACTATCCAGCTACGTTCGACTTTAAATGCACGAATGCGATTATCAGTCTGGTGTTGAAATGATAATGAGAGCCGAACGGGGGTATTATTTTCAGTGAAACGATTTTTGCAGCTTGCTAAGAAATTGCCATAAGCAATACCTGCACGATTTGAGCACTTTGCATGTTTGCCATACAATACGAGCTGTAAGGCATCTAGAAATGTAGTTTTACCACCACCGTTTAATCCACCAAACAAAATAACGGGCTTTCCATCTTCAACATGAAGGTCAATAATATGTTCACCTTTATAAATACCAAAGTTTTCGATGATGAGCTCTTTAAATATCATCGCTGACTTCCTCTGTTTCAATTTGCAAGGAGCTATATCCTTGTTGATTAATTGAGCGTGTAATGATGGCTATTTGTTCCTCTAAACTATCTTTGTCTTGCTGTAAAAGGTTTGGGGAGTTGTCTAGTTGAATCTGTAGTTCGTGGCGCTTGCGTTCTAAAGCAAATTTTTTTGCTTCTTCGAGTGATGAGAAAGCACCTTTTTCTAAGCTATCATTCAATTCATTGGCAAGATTCGCACGACGCAATTGATTTTTGTGTTTATTGGCTATAGCCATTACTGAACGAACTTGTTGATACATCAATCCATCAGAATCATCATGATTATCACAATAACTTTTTAATTTACTCAATACTTGTTTATTAAGAATCGGATGGTGGGCACGCTTTTCCCCTGGATAGGGTTTATTAAATACCCGCTCATAAATGCCAGGTAAATTATCTTCAACTTCGAGTTTTTCCTCTAGCCAAATTCGGCGAATCTCTTCTAATTCTTCCAAAGGAAGTAGCTCAAGATTCTTTACCTGTTCAGGACCAAGTTGTTGTACTGCTTGTTGAGCTTTCAATATCTTTTCCAGCAGCTCTTCACGAAATTTCTGTATATAAGGACCTGGCACAATATCGGCGCCAAACTTTGAAATATGTACGGTAAGAGAGCCGTTCATACGACGAAAATCGCGCCTACTTTTATCTCGTCGAAGTTTGTTTAATTTATTTTCTCTGTTGGCATCATTTACATCGATTTCATTTCGGAGGGCAAGTAAAGGCAGCATCCATTCTTTTTCCTCGTCATTTGCAATCATGGCTGACATCGATTTGTCTTCGGAGACCATGGTGCATACATAGCAACCAAAACGACTATCACCACAACTTTGTGTGCTTTTATCAACAACTAGAGGGCATTCACCACCTTCTGTTGCACCTTGATACATGCTCATTAAATCTTGATTTGGGAAGTTCCAAGGGTTTGTTACAGAATTTAGATAGATCCATACATCGTCATTTGTCCAATCAGCAATTGGTGCATAGACCCATACTCGATCGAGACTACCATTAGCGGTTAAGCCTTCAGCTTTACGAGTATTGCTTGCAATATTCTCGTAACGCTCCATTGATGCAGCGCGAGCAGTGCTCTCTGCTTTGCGAGTGCCCAACACCAAGATAGCTTCGCCTCGTTGGTCTACAAGGTTATTTATGAAAGTATTTGAAGGTGATATTTTTAACCTGTCGGTACACCAGCGAAATTTATATCGCGGGGCTGGGTAACCTTTTCCCACCAGGTTAACCCAAAATCGATCTTTCACTGCTGGGGTTAAACGATGGGGGTTAATAAGTAAGTCTTGTTGTTCCGATGCTTTCTTCATGCATTCGAGAGACTTTTCTACCCACATGGCAACAAAAGGGTTTTCTACCAGTGTGTCAGTGCTAATAACATGAACATCTTTTTGACATTTATCTTCTTTTTTTAGATCAAGTAGCGCATACCAGATTAGCTGCAAAATTGCTGTGGAATCTTTTCCACCACTGTACCCAATAACCCAAGGGATACTATCAGACAAATAAAGTTTCTGTATATGGGCTTTAGCAGCTTCAATTGTATTTTTAAAACCTTTATCCTTAAATGCGGAGTAGGTTTGAACTGCTTGTTCACTTCCCATTGATGAATCCATTAAGCTTAATTTCTTGTTTTTGTTGCTCCACTGAAAGTGGAAGTTTTAAATGATGCTTTAAAGCATTAACCGTAAGTAAGGCTGCAGCATTGCTGTGATCCATTCTGCCGTTGTTATAGCAGCGTCCTTCCCACACCTGTTTGTTTGATCGGTCCCAGTCAACAGTTTGTAGACCTTTTAATATGGTTCGCCAATTTTTATGGTTTGTTAACAATTCATGTCCTAGTATGGCAAAGCTTTTTAATATAATCGCCGTAAACACCACGTAGTCAGCTCTGTCTGCAGGTTTGATTTGGTGGTTTTTGGCCTGTTGCCACAGTGGTAAGTTTGCCGCCAAGCAATCCCAAAAAGTTATAGCCTGTATTGCTTTTTTATCCCAGTTGTCAGTGGTGATATCTTTAACTAGTTCCATATTTGCTGCGTGCAAGGAGCTATGCATAAAGAATTTCGCTGATCGAGCACTAAGACTATTTTCAGAAAAATTGATAACACCTTTAAAAAATTCACTCTCTTTTGCCACCTTGTTTGAAAGTAACTCATCTGGTGCATCACCATAAAGAACAGCTGTGGATTTACTTGCTTTGACTGGGTAAAGGTTAAGGTCTCTAAATATTTTTTGTCTTTGTTTTAAATCTTTATTAACAAAGAACACCACTGAGATAGTTTCGTCTACTAAGCTTGGATCTTCTTCAATAGCTCTGTTAATTGCAGCTAATCTATGCTGTCCATCTGTAATATAAAATTCAGCGTCATCATCAACGACTAGATTGCCTATTTTTGAACCGTGCCCTTCAGGACTAATTGGCTCGAAATAACAAAGTCCATCAATGCATGAAGTCAGAGATGAAAAAGCATAGTCAAATCTATTTTGGTGCATGTACTTTGTTATTTGTGGGATTCGACTGAGATTGAGTAGTCGTTGAGCTTTATCTTCAGCGCTTAAAGTAGATTCGTCGAAAGTAAAAATTTTTTTAAGTCTTTTTAAAGGGCACATGACAATATAATACTCATTACCTGCTTGAGTACCCCGAATGGCTGGAAAGCTAATTCCAGAAACGATATTGCTCAAATTAATCACCACTTTTCAACTAAAGATTATTTGTTCGGACGAAAATTAAAATTGTTCGTACGAACAATGCGGGGTAATATATCAAAAATTATTATCTAAGTCTTTAACTTTGTTTACGAACTGGGATCTATTATGACCATCTATCTTGATTACAGCGCTACTACACCAGTTCTTCCAGAGGTTGCTGATTTAGTTTATAAAATGATGGTGGATGAATTTGGTAATGCGGGAAGTAGAACGCATGAGTTTGGCGTTGCTGCAAAAAGAGCTGTTGATCTTGCTAGGAGCCAAGTGGCAAAAGTAGTTAAAGCAGACAAGGCTGAAGTAATTTTTACCAGTGGAGCAACAGAGAGTAATAATATTGCGATTTTGGGACTGCGTGAATTTGCTGAAGCAAATAATAAAAAGCATATTATTACAACAAAAATAGAGCATAAATCGGTTCTTGAGCCGATAAAGTATCTTCAAACACAAGGCTTTGACGTTACCTATTTGAATGCCGGGTTAGATGGGAAGGTGAATGTTGAGGAGCTTAAAGCGGCATTAAGGGATGAGACGTGTCTTGTATCTATTATGCATATTAATAATGAAACCGGCTCGATCCAACCAATAACTGACGTATGCCAGGCTCTATTTTCTCATGATGCATATTTACATGTAGATGCTGCTCAGAGTTTCGGTAAATATCCTTTTGATCTTAATAACTCAAGAATTGACCTAATCAGTGCTAGCGGGCATAAACTTTTTGCTCCTAAAGGTATAGGAGCCCTAATAATGCGACGACGTGATTTTATTAAGCCACCGTTGAAACCAATTTATTTTGGTGGTGGACAAGAAAAAGGGCTTAGGCCTGGGACACTGGCTGTCCCTTTGATTGCTGGTTTTGGATTGGCTTGTGAGTTAGCTCAAAAGAACTCACAAAGCTGGTGTGAGCATGCCGCAATTTTAAAATCCAAGTTAATGGACTCGTTAAAGACTCTGGGGGCTGATTTCAACGGTGAAAACACGTCTCCTTATGTGTTGAACTTCTCAGTTCCCGGTGTGAACTCTGAGGCTGCAATGGTGATGTTGAAAGGTGTTGCTGCTGTGTCTAATGGTTCGGCATGTACCTCAAATAGCTATAGTCCATCGCACGTTTTATCTGCTATGGAGTTAAGCGAAGATAAAATTGCAGGTTCAATAAGGATTTCATGGGGCCCCCAAACAAGGACTGTACCTGCAGATGAAATATGTAGGGCAATTAAAGAGCTTTTATGATTTAAAATAACGCAGACACTGTCAAAGATTTTAGTCATGGAAGGTGATGGTGACCTATTAGAAAATTACAATGATTAGCTTGATTGGAGTCATAAAATATGATCATTGCTGATGAAGTATTTTTGGGTTACATTTTTCAATAAAGTGTTCAGGTTTCAATAGTAAATAGTACGCTTATCAACTTTTCAAATATGGATATTAATTCCATATTTGCAAGGTTTGCTGCATTAAATGCACTATAAAAAGTAGATCAACAGATGCATTAGTTGTTTGTTATATCTATAATGTTAGCTATCCATTTAACGCGTTATGGTAGGCCTGTCGCAGTTATGATGTCTGAGAACCAATATCGAACATTGCTTTCACCCCCTAAGAGTTTAAATTTGGCAATTTTGAATTGGCGATCTCAGTTAGGTGAAGAGACTGATGTTGGTCTAACTGAGGGTGAGCTTAATGTAA
>Ga0105349_10000332_pt1 | contig 18066 bp, 19 predicted proteins | sample EN1Hudseemescosm_FD_83661 | JGI IMG/M metagenome (GOLD analysis project Ga0105349, IMG submission 83661) | Methane-oxidizing microbial communities from mesocosms in the Hudson Canyon - EN1B Hudson Canyon | ecosystem: Environmental > Aquatic > Marine > Cold seeps | place: Hudson Canyon...
ATAAAAAGATTAGAGAACGAAAGGAGAAAGCTTTAATAAGAAAGTTAACAAGAAAAAATCTTATTAAACCACCAAGATTGACAGAGAAATCAATTAAGGAGCTAAAAAGAATCTCAATTTAGACCCTTCGAACTCGAACTAAAGCAGAGCAAATAGCTCTGTTTTTTTTTGGTTTAATATTTTTATCCTATCCTAAAAAAAGTATTATTACTCCAAACACCCAAATAGCCTTCTGATTCTTCTGACATATCTACTAACTTATAGAATATATTTCTGGATATAAGGCCTTCTAAATTAGACCTAACAAGAACATAGGGCGAAGGTTCATCTGTAGTTTTATTTATTTCAACTCTCAAAGGATGGTCTGTACTCAATTCAAACTCATCAAAAGTATTGGTTATAAAATTAATTACCTGCAAGCCATCTACTTCTTCTACGGAATAATCAATAATAAGAAATGGCTTATCCTCAACAAAGAGTTTAATTTTTTCTATTGGCGTCACAAGGTAATACTCACCATCTTCGTCATATCTAAGAACCTTACTAAAAAGCCTAATCATTCTCTCTCGGCCTATAGGAGAATTCATAAAATACCACCTTCCCTCTCTATCAATACGCATGTCAACATTTTCGCAGACAGGAGGGTTCCATAGATGGACAGGAGGTAAAATAGAGTCATCCATTTTTGAAATCTCTTGAAATATTGAAGCTGGTGTTACCTTACTAGACATTTAATTTAGGTAATTCATACAAAAGTATTTGAGAGGCAATTAATAAAAGTATGCATCCTAGTATTTTCTCAAATATTGGTAAAGAATTTCTATATTTATTTATTAGAGTAGTATTTGTAAAAATATAAGAAATAAAAGTAAACCAAATAAAAGTGGCTATAGACATATAGGCTCCATAAATACCTAATGAAAGAACTGAAGTTGATGAATCAACAACAATAGAAAACACGGTTATGAAAAAAAGAATAGCTTTTGGATTCAATACATTGGTAATAAATCCAATTCTATAAGAATACAAAAAATTTTGATCTGAAGTTGATTGATTCGATGTGTAGTGGGTTATAGAAGAAGAATTAAAAATAGATATAAAACCTAGATAGCCCAGATATATAGAAGCTATTATTTTAAGATAAAGAAAGACAAGCGGATTTGAAGAAATAATATAAGTTAAACCTGTCATGGCCGCAAAAGAATGAACTAAGATACCTGATGCAATACCCAGGCTAGTAAATATTGCCGCAGTCCTTCCCGACCTTATAGATTGTCTTGTAACAATTATAAAATCAGGACCTGGGCTAGAAACGGCAAAAAAATGAAGAATAGCAATGGTTAAAAACTCCATATCAGACTACTGTCGGCTCAATGATTAAATTAACTCCATATTTCTTTAAAACATCATCAGTAATTATTTTTGCAAAGATCAAGATCTCCTTTCCCGAAGCCTTTCCGTTAGACAGGATAACTAATGAATGTTGTTGTGAAACAGAAAGATTACCCTCTTTAAAACCCTTCCATCCAGCTTGTTCAATAAGGTAAGCAGAGGAAATCTTAAACTTGCCTTCTTCATTAACATGATATGGAATTTTTTTAATTTTATCTAATTTAATATATTGTTCTTCTGTTATTACTATGTTGTTAAAGAAGCTGCCCACATTAGGTGTATGTTTAGGGTCAGGCAATATTGTATTTCTTAATTCACAGACACATCTACAAACTTGATTTGATGTAGCTTTAGAAAGGTCTAACCCTTCTGCCATCATATAACCTTTTAAAGAGTTGTAAGAAATATCAACCTTTTCATAACTCAAAAGGTCTAGTGTGACTTCTAAAATTAAATAATTTTTTAAATTCTTAAAAATGCTAGTTCTATAACCAAAATTACAATCATTTTTAGAAAATTCTTCTATTTTATTAGATTCTAAATTAATAACTTTTACAGAATGTATAAAAGTAGATATTTCTTTTCCATAAGCGCCTATATTCTGTACTGGAGCTGCACCAACGTTGCCAGGAATAAGAGATAAATTTTCTAGCCCGAAAAGGTTATTTTTTAAAGTCCAAAGAACTGATTCATGCCATGATTCTCCACTGGCTATGCTAACTAAATTATCAATAGATTTAATCCCTCTTAAAGAGATTTTGATTACTAGACCTTGGTAATTCTGAGAGATCACTATGTTGGTGCCTTCTCCTAAAATATGGATATCCAAGTTCCTTTGAGATGCAAAATTAATAGCCTCAAAACAATCTTCAGTTGTTACAACTTCACAAAAATATTTTGCAGTATGACTAATTCGAAAAGAATTTAACTGACTTAATGAATAATCTTCTTTTATATCAATCATCAAGCAATAATCTTTGAGCTTCATGCAGATCTTCTGGCGTGTCGATACCAAGATGTATTTTTGCTACTGATTTCATTGCATAAATAATTTTTCCATGTTCAAGGGCCCTTAATTGTTCTAAGCTTTCTTTTTTTTCATTTTTAGTTTGTGGCCATTTTATAAATTCTTTTAAGAATTTTACCCTGTAAGCATATATCCCAATATGTTGTGACCTTGTAAGTTGATTATCTAAAACCTTTTTTTCATTTCTAGAAAAGTTAACTACTTTTCCATCTGCCTGCGACCAGATCTTTACAACATTAGGATCTGTTTCATCTACAAATTCTAAATCCGCGTATAAAGTAGCCATATCAACTTTTCTATCATTTAATAAGCTTGCAACAGCATTAATATCATTAAAATCAACAAAAGGTTCATCTCCTTGAAGATTAACCACTACATCCTCATCACTTAAAGAAAGTATTGAAACTGTTTCTGCCAGCCTGTCTGAGCCAGTTTTATGATTTTTACTAGTAAGAACACCCTTTCCTCCAAAAGATTGGCACTCATTTAATATTTCATTAGAATCTGTGGCCACACACACCAGTTTTGCTTCGCTCTTTTTAGCTGCCTCAAACACTCTCCTCACAATTGTTTTTCCAGATAGATCAGCGAGTGGTTTCCCAGGTAACCTACTCGAATTGTATCTTGAGGGAATAAGAACACTAAAACTCACTTGCTCTCACTTTTCTATCTTTCGGGCTTCTTCTGGGAGCATTACCGGTATACCATCTCTTATTGGATAAGCCAACCCACTTTCTTCACATATAAGCTCCTGATCTACCTGTATCAAAGTCTTTTTTGATACAGGGCAGACTAATATATCTAATAATTTTTGATTTAATTTACTCATTTATCCTCTTCCTTCTTTAATTTTGATAGCAATTTTTTCAGCAAATTCATCTGGTATGTCTGCCTCTACTTTTAGATACCAAATATTTTTTACATCTATAGCTTTACATCTAACAGAATCCTTTTCCGTCATAACGATAGGCAGTTGATCATTGAATGTCAGGTCTGCTTTGTTAAATTGGTAATGATCTGGAAAACTATGCTCAATAGGTTGTAAACCTAAGCTCCTAAGTAAATTATAAAATTTAGAAGGATTGCCTATTCCAGCTACCGCGTGCACTGCTCTTGTTAAAGGCCAATTTTCTGGCTCAAAAGATTCATCATCTGAAATTCTAATCCATTTAATGGGCCTATATTCCATTACATAATCTTCTTTGATTGATAAGTCATCTAGAGGCTTTGAAGAACTAACAATAAAATCAACGTCCTCAACTCTGTTGAGAGATTCTCTAAGCGGGCCAGCAGGTAAACAAAGTTTATTGCCCGCTCCTCTTAATCCATCAAAGACAGCGATTTCTATGTCCCTATCAAGCTGGTAGTGTTGCATACCATCATCACTTATTATTACATCACAATCAGTATCAGTTACTAATTTCTTTGCAGCTTGCACCCTATTGGGTGACACAACTACAGGACAATTAGTATTAGTAGCAATAATATAAGGTTCATCACCTGAATCAGTTACTGGGGTTGTACTATTTACTAACAATGGGTACTGCTTTGCTCTTCCTCCATAGCCTCTACTAACTATCCCTGGCTTGTATCCCAATTTTAATAAGCTTTTTGCAAGCCAAATGACTAGAGGTGTCTTTCCTGTACCGCCTATAACTATGTTGCCTACTACTATTATTGGGACGTCTGGCTTCCAAGTTTTAAGTGTACCCATTAAATATCGTTCTCTTTTTCTTGAAGACATAAAACGAGTAATTAAGGAAATTGGCCATAATAAAAAAAGCCAATTACTTTTTCGGTACCAACTGTTTTCTAAAAAGCCTGACTGTTTCTCTTGTTCATACTGATAAGGAACTAAATCATCAGCCGTTTTAGAGATCTTCTCAGGTACAATTTCATCTTTGAATTGATTCCTATGAAGGTCTGCATACACACCATCCTGATTCAGTAAATCAGCATGTGCTCCCACTTCTACAATTTTTCCATCATCAAGAACGACAATCTTATCTGCATTCTCAATAGTTGATAATCTGTGGGCTATTATAAGAGTCGTCCGGCCCTTAGTTAGCTGTGTCATAGCATCTTGTATGACATTTTCAGATTCAGAATCTAGTGCAGAAGTAGCCTCATCAAGGATTAATATAGGAGAATCTTTTAATATAGCTCTGGCAATAGCTATTCTCTGTCTTTGTCCTCCAGACAATAAAACCCCATCGTCTCCTGCAAGAGTATTATAACCGTCAGACATAGCCCTAATAAACTCGTCCGCGTTTGCTTTCTTTGCAGCTAACTTAATAAGATCTATTTCTGTTTCGGGCAATCCATAAGAAATATTATTTGAAATTGTATCGTTAAATAATGTTATGTTTTGACTAACCAAAGATATGTGTGACCTTAAATTTCTTAGTTCAAAATCTTCAAGAGAAATACCATCTAAGGTTATCTCTCCTTCGTACCCATCATAAAATCTTGGTAATAAGCTTAAAAGAGTAGTTTTTCCAGCTCCAGATTTTCCTACAAAAGCTACCGTCTCACCTGAAGAAATATCTAAATTAATACCCGATAAAACTTCAGCTTTCTTTCCAATATTATCCTGATATGAGAATGAAAGGTCTCGAAAATTAATTGAACCTTGAACCCTTTCAGAAACGTACTGACCTTTATTAGGTTCAGGCTCTTCATCAAGTTGATTAAATATATCCGAAGCAGCAGCAAGACCCTTTTGAATCTGACTGTTTATTTCTGATAATTGCCTAACTGGCTTTGCTAACATTCCAGCTGCTGTAAAAAATGCAATGAATGTACCTGGTGACATGTTGGTAACAACTGTTGTATCCAAAGCCAACCAAGTAATCAAAGCTAATGCAGCTGAAACAAAAACCTGAACTAAAGGAGATGCAATGGAATTAGTGGCCTCCAATTTAAGATTTTGTTTTCTATTGTTATCACTAGCATCTTTAAATCTTGTTATTTCATAATCTTCACCACCAAAAGACTTTACTTCCTTATAGCCGTTAATTGTTTCTGAAGCGACGTGGGTTACATCTCCCATTGCGGTCTGAATTTTACTACTTATGTTTCTAAGTCTTCTTGCTGCAAAGCCCACAATAATTGCTATGAAAGGTGCTGCAATAAATAAAAATAAAGCTAGTGTCCAATTTAAATACATTAAATAACTTATAAGCCCTATTACAAGCAGACCCTCCCTTATAAAGATTTTAAGGGCATTAGTTGCTGCGCCTGTTACTTGCATAACATTAAAAGTTATTCTTGAAATAAGATGACCAGAAGATTGTTGATCAAAGAATGAACTTGGCAAAACTGTTAATTTTATAAATAATTCTGTTCTTAAGTTATGAACTAATCTATTAGATATAGATGCTAATAGGTAATTACCTATAAAAAAACCTATACCTCTAATAAGGGCAATAATTATTAAGACTATAGGTAATACAAGCCTAAAATCATCTATAGGATTATTTACATAATCTATTACTTGCTTTAACCATTCAGCTGCTGCCACCTGAGAGCCTGAAAAAATAGCAAACCCTAAAATACTTAATATAAATTGGGGTATGTATGGCAAAACATAAGAAAGGAGTCTTCTATAAAGCTTTAGACTAGTTAGTTGAATAGATTGATCTGACATTAGGATAATTCTAAGTTTAATGTTTCATCTAGTCGACCGGCAAGGGACAAATCATGCGTTGCAATTATTAAGCTTACCCTTTCTTGTTTTACTAGTTCTAACAGAAGGTTAGTAATAATTTCTGCATTCGATGTATCTAAATTACCAGTTGGTTCATCCATTAAGAGACAAGAAGGGTTATTTGACAAAGATCTAGCAATTGCAACTCGCTGTCTTTCTCCACCAGAAAGCTCACCAGGCCTACTAGCTTTCTTTTTAGAAAGTTGGACTCTTTCTAGCAACTTAGCTGCCCTCTCCATAGCTTCATCTTTATGCCGTCCATGCATTAGCATTGGTAGAGCTACATTCTCTTCAGAACTTAATTCAGGTAAAAGGTGATGAAATTGATACACAAAACCTATTTCTTTATTCCTTAGGGTTGCCCTAGAATCAGAATCTAAAGAACTTAAATCTGAACCCAAAAAAGAAACTTCACCACTTGTAGCCAGATCAAGTCCGGCTAATATATTTAAAAGTGTAGTTTTACCACAACCTGATGGACCAACAAGACTCAACGTTGATCCTTTATCTAAAGATAGATCTAAGTCTTTAATAACTTCTAAATCAGTGACAGGCTGATGATATAGCTTATTAATCTTCTTGCACTGGTATAAATTACTACTCATATTTTAGTACCTCTGCTGGTTCTATTTTTGAGGCAACTCTGGCTGGATAGATGCTACTCACAAGGGTCAAAAGTATTGAACCTAAGCAAATAATCAATATCCACCAAGGCCTCATATCAACAGGAAAATAGTCTATAAAATAGACCTCTAGGAATTTAATGCCTAATAAGTTTTCTAGCAAACTAATGATTGATCCTAGGTTATAAGTAATCACAACACCAAATATTAAACCGCTCAACGTTCCAAAAATACCTATTAACGAACCAAAATAGATGAATATCTTTTGTATAAAACTTCTAGTTCCACCCAAAGTTACTAATATTGCTATTTGGGCTTTCTTCTCGTTAATAATCATTACAAGCATTGAAACTATATTAAATATAGCCACTAAAATTATAAAAGTTAGTAGGAGAGAAATCAGGAACTTTTCATTTTTAATAGCTTTAAATAAAGTTCCATAAGATTTAGTCCAATCGGTAGCTTCTAAATCTAAATTTAAAGTATTTCGGATATAGAAAAGATCTTTATAAATTTCAGAGGGTGCTAAAAATAGATCTTCATATCTTACTCTTATGCCGTGTACAAAATTATTCATTCTAAGAAGTTTTGAAGAATTTTTTATATTTAGATATACAAATGTTTCATCCATTTCAGGAGCGCCTAAACTAAATATACCTGAAACTTTAAACTGTCTAGTTCTTGGCAAAATGCCCGCCAAACCAAGATTAGTGTCTGGCACTAAGACGTTTACCTTATCTCCTACTCTTAGTCCTAGCTGCATGGCCAAAATATTGCCCATAAGTAGGTTGTAACCTTCTTCATTGAGACTTTCCCATGTACCATCAATTATCTGCTCCGATACAATGGAGATTGAAGTTTCTTTATCAGGGTCTATTCCAAAAATATAAACGCCTTTTAATGCAGATCCGGAACTAAGTAAACCTTGGGTTTCAATATAAGGTGCTGCGCCAAGAACTTTTTTATTTTCAAGCAATTTGTTAATAATCTCATCAACTTCATTGCTGTTAATGCTCCCTTCTATGGCTGCATGAGGTACTGCTTGTAAGATTCTAGTTTGCAGTTCTTTCTCAAATCCATTCATCACCGAAGTAACTATAATTAAAACAGCTACTCCGATAGCTATTCCTGCAAATGCCATCTTAGAGATAATAGATACAAAGCCGCTCCTCTTACTCCTAAAGTAACGAAGGGCTATTAATAGACTTACATTATTCATTAGAATTCTAAGCCTGAGGATAAATCTTTAAAGAAGTTTATGCAGAAGGCTTATCTTCTTTCTTTTTATAAGGAGGGACTAATCCAGCAAATTTCATAAGATTAATCCTTGTTTGCTTATACACAGCTTTAGCATGACTAAACTCTTTAAAACCATCATGTCCATGATATGAACCCATTCCACTTGGTCCTACACCACCAAAAGGCAAGTCTTCCATTTGTATATGAGAAATTACATCATTAACGGTCACACCTCCGGATGTTGTGTTATTTAACACATAGTCCTTTTCTTTTGAATCTTCACCAAAATAATACAAACCCAATGGCCTATCTTTACTATTTATATAATCCACTGTTTCTGAAACATCATTATAAGTTTTGATTGGTAAAACTGGGCCAAAAATCTCTTCCTGCATAATTTTCATATCATCAGTTGGATTTAATACAAGTGTTGGAGGTATTTTATGATGTGGCTGTTGTGTAAAATCTTCATTTGAGGGGTTTATTTCAATTACTTCAGCCCCTTTTTCTTTAGCATCTGCCAGATAGCCCTGTATGCGGTCATAATGTTTTTGATTAATAATAGAAGTGAAATCCTCATTATCTTTCATATCGGGATACATTTGAGAAGTTACATCAACTGTTGCTTTAACAAATTCGTCTACACTTTCTTCAGGAACTAGAGCATAGTCTGGAGCCAAACATATTTGTCCAGCATTCATTGTTTTTCCTTGCATTACTCTTTGTGCAGTTTCTTGAATTTTAGAGCTCTTTCCTACAATTACAGGTGACTTACCTCCTAGTTCAAGAGTTAGAGGAACTAAATTTTCAGATGCAGCTTTCATTACGTGTTTAGCAATGGCTGTTCCACCAGTAAATATTAAATGATCAAAGGCTAATCCACTGAAAGCAGCTCCTACTTCAGGGTCTCCAGTAAATACTGCTATTTCTGATTCATCAAAGTATTCTTGAATCATAGATTTAGTAATTTCAGATGATGCAGGTGTAAGTTCTGAAGGTTTCAACATTACTCTATTTCCAGCTGCTAAAATGCCTGAAAGTGGTGCTAAAGCAAGATTTAATGGGAAGTTCCAAGGGCTTATTGCTCCAACAACACCTTTAGGTTGATATCTAATTTCTGCCTTTGCTCCTAATAAAGACAAAGCTGAGCCTAACGGAGCTATAGCTGCTTTTCTTTTTTCAGTCTTCATCCATTTTTTAAGGTTTTTCTTTGCATGTTCCATAGGACCTACAACTGAAGCAACTTCTGTTACTGCAGTCATAACAGGATCTCTATTTCCAAAATCTTCCTGTAATGCAGAGATTATCGCCTTTTCATTCTTAGTAACCATTAATATGATTCTATCAAGCCGATCTGTTCTAAGTTTTATATCAGGAGCTCCTTCTTTTATATTTAATTTTTTCTGAAGTTTCAAAACTCTGTGCATATTTTGTATTGTTTCATTGCTCATAATATTCTCCTTATTTTTTAAACCGATCTTTTAGCTTTATCTTTTTCATTGGTGCTTTTTATAGTATCTTTGATCGCAGCCCAATCTTCATCTTTTAATGAAGCTAAAGCCCTATAAAAAGTTCCACCAGTCAAGTACTCTGCACCATCTATGGCTATAGTTTGTCCATTAAGATAATTACATCCATCTGACATAAGAAAAGTAGCTAAGTTCCCCAATTCTTCCATTTCCCCTACTCTACCCATGGGATTTTGACTATAGGCTCCGCTTGAATCTGAGGCAGCTTCATCTGGGTCTTGACCTGGAGATAGTCTTGCCCAAGCCCCTTCGGTAGGAAATGGTCCAGGTGCTATTGCATTAATCCTAATTCCTGTTTTCCCCCATTCAGTTGCAAGAGATTGCGTCATAGCATGAACTCCACTTTTAGACATTGCAGAAGGTACTGTGAATGCCGAGCCAGTCCATACCCAAGTTGCCAAAATTGAAATAATATTTCCTCCCATTCCAAGATCTAACCATCTTTTTCCAACAGCGTGTGTAACGTAAAAGGTACCATGGAAAACAATACTAGCTATTGCATCAAAACCCCTATGTGACAAGTCTTCAGTTCTAGATATAAAATTGCCTGCAGCATTATTGACTAGTCCGTGTATGGGTGCTTCATCAAAAATTTCGTTTATAGTGTTATCGACATCTTGAGGGCCTCTTATGTCTAAACCGTAACACTTTACAGTTCCGCCTTGCTCATCCATCAACTCTTTAGCCGTTTCTTCCAAAACACCTACTCTTCGACCACAAATGAGAACTTCAGCTCCATATTTTAAGAAATATCTAGACATTTCTTTTCCTAAACCAGAACCTCCACCAGTAACTAAAATTCTTTTTCCTTTTAATAGATCTTCTTTAAACACAGATAATCTCCTTCTTTATTTCAATTATTAACCCTACAAGAATACTCTTAACACTCAGGAACTAATGACAATGATACCATTTATTAACTAATATCCAGTGAATCCTGCACAGTTTTTAATGGTACTTCTCTATACCCTTTTTTTCTTATCCATTGATGTCTTGAATTAAAATTTATAAATCCAACAGCTAAAACCATTACTAATACTCCTAATAAATATGGAGCTTTAGGCGACAAAGTATATAAAGGCATAGCAATGAGAGGTGAAATAACATGGCCAATAGGAATAACCATACCAAGGAAGCCACTGGCTGCACCTTGATTTTCTTTACCAACAGAGAGAGATAAAGAAGAAGAAATCCCTGGACCCAGCATACCTCCACCTATTCCATATAAGAATAAAGATATATATATTTCTATCAAAGAACTACTTAAAGCAACACCTAGTAATGATAGGCTTAAAAATAATGTACCCGCTCTTATAAGAGAACCTGGCGATGTTTGAAGTCTATCAGCAATAATGAGCTGTCCCATTAAGATTCCTAATGCAGATAACATAAACCCTACGCTAGCCATAGCAATGTAGTTCTCCGAATCCGGAACAATAACATCTTGAAAATAAAAAGAAGAAGTCTGAACAAGCGAAGCATTACAGATGCCAAAGGCAGCTGAAACAATAAGAAAGGGCCAAACCCTAGGATCATATGTTTTTATAAAAACATGATCTTTAGATAACAATTTAGAACCTTTATAAGCCTTTTCTCTAGTAATTAAGATAATCACAATAAATGCCATAAATGCAAATAGATAGAAAGGTGCTGTGTAAGAGATTAAGAGTAAGAATCCAGCAAGAGCTGGTCCTATTATTCTTCCCATCGAAAAACCTGAATCTAATCTTGCAAATGCACGACTTCTATCTTCAGGATTAGTAATGTCTGCTACCCATGCTCCAGAAGATGGTCTTGTTGCACTTCCAAACATTCCGTTAATTAGTCTCGCTGCTATCAAAAGAGCAAAAAGCACACTTCCTTGTAAGATTCCTTTTTGGCCTAGTGAAATAGTCAAACTAAATAAAACAAGTGAAATAGCAAACCCAATCAAACCAGTGATTACTATTTTTTTCCTTCCTATTCTGTCACTAAGCTTTCCCCAATAAGGACTTAAGATCATCCAGGCTAGTGCCGAAGAAGCAAAAATTGAGCCTATTTGGACTTCAGATAATCCTAAATCTCTAGCCAAAGGGGGAATTGTAATAAAAATAACCGATTGACCTGCTCCTACACAGAGTAAGCCAGCAGAAAGGATCCAGATACTCGATGGCAGTTTTGATAACTGCTTACTCATAAGTCAGTATCATTATATGAGCAATATTAATCTCTGGATCATATAAAATAAATTCATAAAAACTTGTTAAATTATGAGACCATTCATGTTCAAAGATTTTAGCTTCATTTGAGGAAGTGTTGAATGTTCTGCACTTATCTAGGAAGTATATTAATGTAGTTTTCTGAATAACATGTTGAAGTAAAACTTTTACCTTCTCGAGAGAATTTTCTGAAATTGCAGAGCATCCCCATTTTGGAGAAGTCACGATTTGTAAAAAATCTTCTTTAAAGAATCTATTGCTCTTTTTCGAAAAATGATCAGGTTGTATATTTTTTATTAAAAATGGACCATGCTTTCCAATACTAGATTGGCTAAAGTGATCAAAAAAAAGTTCTTGATAAAAATTGCTATCTATCAAGGATGAAAAGAAAGTTAACCTGTTAAAATTTTTTGATTTGTTATCTACTTTGATTTTAAAAACTCTTAATAGGCCGTGATCATGTAATCTAAGAAGGCTTTTTGAATCTAAGGAATAACTCCAACCAGAATGAATCGGTATTATTTTTTTCTTACTTAAGTTTGGCAAATCCTTTTATACCTACTGCTTTCCTAACTTTTTGAATTAATGGCAAGGAAATTTCTAACGCCTTTCTAGATCCTGACATTAGAGTTTCTTCCACAAACTCTCTGTCGTTAACTATTCGTTTATATTCAGAATTATAATCTGACAAGCTATCTTCGAGTTTGTTGAAAAGAAGTTCTTTAGCCTTTCCCCAAGCTATGCCTTCTTTGTATTCAAGTGCCAGACTATCTACCTCTTCAGCATTCGCGAAAGATTTATAGATTTTAAAGATTGTGCAATTATTAGTATCTTTAGGTTCACCAGGCTCTTTAGAATTTGTCTTAATCTTCATAACGGCTTTTCTTAAATGATCTTTATCCGTAAAAACAGGTATGACATTTTGGTAAGATTTACTCATTTTCTGACCATCCAAACCAGGTAAAACTCCCTTTTCGTCGTCAATAAGAGCATCAGGAATGGTAAATATATCTTCGTAATAGTGATTAAATCTAGCTGCTATATCTCTTGTCATTTCAATATGTTGTTTTTGATCTTGACCAACAGGAACAATATTTGCATTAAACATTAAGATATCAGCGGCCATTAAAACAGGGTAATTAAAGAGCCCCATAGTTATGCCCCTATCAAGATCTTTGGAACCAGCTAGTTTATTATCTGAAACTGCAGCCTTATAAGCATGAGCTCTATTTAAGAGACCTTTAGCAGATAAACAACTCAAGATCCAAGCCAGTTCAAATATATGTGGTATATCAGATTGACGATAAAAAATTACCTTGTCTGGATTAAGACCACACGCCAACCAACAAGCTGCTACTTCTAAGCTTGAATTATGAGTTAGGTTTGGATCTAAATTCTTAATAAGAGAGTGATAATCTGCTAAAAATAAAAAAGAGGAAGTATCTTTATTTTTGCTTGCTTTAATTGCGGGCAACACTGCACCTGATAAATTACCTAGATGAGGTATACCACTTGTAGTAATGCCAGTTAAAATTCTTTGTTTGTTAATCAATTAATTTCTCCAATGCCTATTCTAACTTAAGAACATATATAAAGTGCTTGATTCAATAAAAGTTATCTTTATGATCATTAAAAAAGAAAAGATGGCAAGAATATTTATAGCTCTAACACCAGTTAAAGAACTTAACGATAAGATAATTGAAATAAAGAAAGACTTAAAAACTGGAGTGTTGAAAGACCATAGTGTCTCTTGGCAAAATAATAACAATCACCATATTACACTGGCTTTTATAGGCATCATGGAACCTGAACAAATTGAGGAGATGTATATAAATTTAGAAAAAATTATTACAGCCAAATCAAAGATACCACTCGAAATTACATCTATTTCACTATTTCCTAACGACAAAGGACAAGTTCTTGTAGCCAACATAAAACCAACACCTCAACTCAAAAAAATTCATTTAAAAATTGAAAAGATAATTAATATAATTGGTTTTGAATCCCATCTAAAAACTTACCACCCTCATATCACGCTGGGGAGATTTAAAGACAAAGATAGAGCCCATGTTGAGTTTTTGGAACTAAAAGAAATTATAAAAAGCTCTGTTTTTAATATTGACGTATATAAAAGTGAGTTTGAATCAGGAAAAACTACTTATAATTTACTAAAGACTTTTAACGTTTGATTTCGAAGTTGAAGGGGTCAGTGTGGGTTACTCACTGTGTGGCTAGTACCCTATCCAGCTCACAGATGGTCAACTTTCGTTGTGCCTTTCACCCTTCTTCTTCTGTCCATTTTCTTCCAGATCCGGGTCTCGAGTTCTAGTTCTTTCCGAAATATGTCCTGAACCCAATTTATAAAAAACTAGATGATATTGCAACTAATAAAATAAATATTTTATATTGTCTAATATAATCAATTACTTAATAGTATAATTAAATAATTAAATTCTCGAAGATTACCTTTCTAATCTTTTGAACCAATCCTTGCCGTCTTTCTTTTTAAAATTTATAACAATGCTTATAGCTTCATCTATATCATCTACAAGAAATAAGTCTTCAAAAGTTTTTTGAGGTAAAAATCCCTCTTTTACAGAATTAGTGGTGAAGTTATAAAGATCATCATAATAATTATCAATATTAAGAAGGATAATAGGCTTCGAATAAAATCCCAATTGATTCCAGGCTAGAGCTTCATAGAATTCTTCCCAAGTACCAACTCCGCCCGGAAGAGAAATAACTGAATCAGATAGTTCTGCCATTCGAGATTTTCTTTCGTGCATAGTATCAACAACCTCAAGAGTAGTAAGCTCTTTATGACCCACCTCTATATTGTCCAATTGTTTAGTTATTATTCCAGTTACAGACCCGTTCTTATTTAAAACAGCATCAGCGACAACGCCCATCAACCCCCTACTACCGCCTCCGTAGACCATGGAAGAGCCTGAATTAACTATGGCGTGGCCAAGATTTTTAGCTGCTACACTAAATGATTCCTTGTTTCCTATAGCAGAACCGGCATAAACACAGATTGTTTTCATAAGCTTTTTAATGGATTTTTATAAACATTACTATAGCATTTATCTAAATTAATAATTATTGATATGAATGCTCTAAAAATAGAAATAGTTTCTGACGTAGTTTGCCCTTGGTGTGTCATAGGTTTTGAGAATTTAAAAAAAGCCATTAAAGAACTTGAAGATGAACTAACTTTTGAAATCTCCTGGAAACCTTACGAACTACATCCAGAAATTCCAACAAATGGCTATGATAAAGAACTCTACATGCAGCAAAAATTTGGATCTAATCGTAGCAAAGGAGTCTACGATGAGATTATAGATATTGGCAAAGACCTAGATTTTGATTTTAATTTTTCTAAGACAGAAAGACTACCCAATACCTTTCTTGCCCATAGACTACTTTGGTACGCAGAACAAAAGAATTTACAAAATGAGCTATCAGAAAATCTTTTTTACGCGTATTTTACAGAAGGTAAAGATATAGGTTCCATTGAGGTTCTTGCAAGTATTGCATCTGAATTAGGGCTGGATAAATTAAAAATTATAAGTTTCTTAAAATCTGAAATAGGTTCTAAAGAAGTTGAGGATCAAAAATTAGAGTCAATTGAAAAAAGTATTGGAGCAGTTCCTACTTATATTATTAATGATCAATACCTCATCCAAGGAGGACAACAACCAGAAACTTTCATGGCCTTTTTAAGAAAAATTCAATCTAAAGAGCTAGAGAAACAAAATGTCTAACAACTATCTAGATCTTAAAAAAATCAATGATTCTCAGGTTCAAAAAGACTATTTCCCGTTCTTCACGGTCAATAAGAGTCTACTTGAGACTATAGATTCATCTAGTCTTGTAGAAGATTTTCCTGAAATCTCTGAAGGAGGTAGTTTTCCTGTGACATCAAGTACAGGCCTTAAGATGAAGGAGCTGATCCAAGAACTTGAAGGTTCTGAATTTAAACAACTTTTACAAGAAAAATTTGAAGTTGAGCTCAATGACAAACCGGTTGTTACTACCTTAAGGGGGTATTCAAGACTTAAGGACGGCAAAATACATACCGACTCATCAACAAAGGTGATAACTGTTCTTTTGTATCTTAATAAGGATTGGAATAAAAATGAAGGACACTTAAGACTTTTAAAAAATAATGAGAACCTTGAGGACTTTATTGAAGAAGTTCCTTGTACTTTTGGAAGTATGGTGGCTTTTAAAGTAACGGATAATTGCTGGCATGGGTTTGAACCTTACGAAGGCAAAAGGTTGTCTCTACAACTCAACTACATCTTCTCTCAATCTCTCAGCCTTCATAATGCCAGACACCGTATAAGTGCATTCTTTAAACAATTTAATAAATCTTAAAATTAATTAAATTCATGAAAGTTTTAATCATAAAACTAACTTCAATGGGTGATCTAATGCATGCCCTACCGGCACTAACTGAAGCTCAACAAAATATTGAAAATATTAGTTTTGATTGGGTAGTTGATAAAGCCTTCTCGTCAGTTCCTAGTTGGCACCCTAGTGTTAATAAAATAATCACCACTGATCACAGAACTTGGAGAAAACAATTTTTTTCATCAGAGTCTAGGGATGCTTTGAGAAAAGTAAGAAATGAGATAAACAATACTCAATACGATTTTGTAATTGATATGCAAAATAACCTTAAAAGTGCTTTCATATCTTTTTTGTGTAAGCAGGAAATAACAGGCATGGATGCACGGAGCTCTCGAGAATATCCAGCTCATTGGGCTTATTCTACAAAAGTTAATATTGAAAAAAATTTACATGCAGTTGTAAGGCAAAAACAAATATTGTCCTCTTGTTTAAATTACGAAACTTCTACACAAGTGAACTATGGCATTTCAAAAACTAATTTTATAAAACCAGAAAATGAACTACCAAAAAATTACATGGTTCTTGTTCAGAATGCTAGTTGGCCATCTAAGCAGTGGTCTATTCAAAACTGGAAAGGGTTAGTAAGGCATATCTCTAATCAAGGTATAAATATACTTCTACCGTCTGGAAATGAAACTGAAATTCTTAGAGCTAAAGAAATAGCATCCGTTTCAGAAAAGGCTGAAGCTTTAGAAATTATGCCACTCAACGAAGTGGCCTATGTCATAGATAATGCTGATTATTGTGTTTGCTCAGATACTGGTCTAGCGCATTTATCTGCAGTTGTTGGTACTCCTTCGCTGACACTCTATGGTCCTACTGATACCAGCCTGATTGGAACAACAGGTATTGATCAGAGTCATCTAGTCGGCTTGAATGGAAATATCAATAACATTACTTTAGATACTGTTATTAAAGAAATAAGAATAGCCACGTCAATTAAATCTTATGAAAAATGAACTTAATTTATTATCTAGGGAGCAAGACTAGATCTAGCCTGTACCCCCCAGCGACCTTGATCATTAGTAACAATATATAAAGATTGGTACTTTCCAATTGGATTATTTTCTTTATCAAAACGTTGAAAAATGGTTGATATGTGTACTTTTTTTTCTGACACTAAAATTACCTCTCTTGAAACCCAAGCAGAATGATCCCAGCCTGTAAGTACGAGCCGAGGAAAAACCGTCGTTGCAGAATGATCTTCTTTAGTTTTCCATACAGTAACCTTTCCTCCTGCTAATCTTACATGGGGATAATTTAACGTATCTGACCAACGGTCCATGTCTCTTGCATTGAATGAATACATAAAAGAATCCAAAACCTTCATTGCTTGATCAACAGATCTTGGTTGCTCTTTTTCAGCACTCCAAGAATTCGTTGCCATGAGCATTACTATTAGCATGGTTAGTTTTTTCATAAATTTATTTAATATTTTCTAGTAAGAAATGAACGGAATCTCTCATAGAGGCTTTTCTGGCTTTCCAGTTCCCTCCTAAATGGGCTCCTATTTTAGCTCTATCTTTAAATAATTGAGCCCTTTCATAAGGTTCGTTCATAAAGGTTTTGTTACCTTCCTTGTCTTCGTGGTAATGCGAACCGTCTTTTCCTACAACAGTGTGCCTACGTCCAACTGCTATGGCATTGGGTATAAACATTACAGGATCTATAGCATCAAAGGAGTGATGACTACCTTCGTAAGAAATTATCTTACTATTACCTCCATTTTTATTTATAGCTGGAGATAGTTTTTCTATTAAAATAGAGGGAGTGTAATCATCATCTTCACCAATAAGACTTAAAATTGGTGATTTACTCCATCTCATTTCCTTTGGCCACATAAATGCACCTGGATAAAAGGCGATATGTCCTGCAAATCTTTCTCCTTCGGGAGCAAGTTTTTCAGCTAACGGTTCCCAGGCAGAATAAATAG
>Ga0105349_10000333_pt1 | contig 18035 bp, 17 predicted proteins | sample EN1Hudseemescosm_FD_83661 | JGI IMG/M metagenome (GOLD analysis project Ga0105349, IMG submission 83661) | Methane-oxidizing microbial communities from mesocosms in the Hudson Canyon - EN1B Hudson Canyon | ecosystem: Environmental > Aquatic > Marine > Cold seeps | place: Hudson Canyon...
AAGGCCTGCGAAAAGGGCGCATTACAGTGTGTTAAATAAATATAAAATCAAGCAAATTTATGAGTTAAAGATCCCCTATTGGCAAGAATCTCTTCGGCTTTGTTTGAAAGGATTATTATGAACTTAATTTATGTTTAAAAGTTCAGTAGAGGTAGAGGTAGAGGTAGAGGTAGAGGTAGAGGTAGAGGTAGAGGTAGAGGTAGAGGTATGTTAGTTGTATTCTGGAATAATTTGTTGGGGGAAAATTGAAAATTGTAGCTGTAGGAATCGGCTATGTCGGGTAGTCTAATGGTATCTTGCTTGCCCAACATAATGAAGTCGTAGCCTTAGGCCACATTAGCCAATTGGATTATTGCATTAGCAAAACAACTGCAACCCTTAATCAACTTAATGCGAGAGCATCAGCACACAGGGTCAGTGATTATCGCCGATGAAACACAGGTTCAAGTATTAAAGGAACCTGACAAACCCGTCACCTCAGATAAATTCATGTGGGTGACACTGGGCGGGCCGCCTGGTGAGAAAAGTGTGCTATTTGAATGCGATCCCTCCCGTAGCGGCGAGGTGCCATTGCGCCTGCTCGATGGTTTTACAGGCTACCTGCAAACCGATGGTTACTCGAGATACAATGCCGTGTGCAAAAAAAATGGCAATACACAGCTAGGTTGCTGGGATCATGCACGCCGAAAGTTTAAAGATGCGCAGAATGCACAACCCAGACCTAAAAAGGGTAAAATCAAAAAAAACCACCAAGGCAGATCAGGCACTCAGCTATATCAATAACCTGTATATGATTGAGCGGCAAATCAAAGCACTGTCCATTGATGAAAAATATCAGCAACGCCAACTAAGAAGCGTACCTATATTGAATAAGCTGAAAACCCATTTGGAAAACAATCAGCATAAAGTGCCTAAAGACAGTTTAACGGGCAAAGCCATGACATACCTAAGCAATCAATGGCAGAAATTAAATGTCTATTGCAGCAATGGTGAACTTAATATTAGCAACATCCTTGCTGAAAATGCCATCCGTCCTTTTGTGATCGGTAGAAAAGCCTGGTTGTTTTCAGATACACCTGCGGGAGCACGTGCCAGCGCCACTCATTACAGCTTAATAGAAACAGCGAAAGCTAATTAATGGGCTGGAGCCTTATGCTTATCTTAAACAGGTTCTCGTGGCTTTACCTTATGCTAAATCCGTTGAAGATATTGAAGCATTGCTGCCTTGGAATATTAAAAAAACAGTACAAACAACGCTTTCTATTATCGAAACCTTTTCTAAAATTCGTGAACTTTCTCGCACAGTCAATGAACTTTCAACCATAGATGATAAGAAGGATCAAAAATCGTTGATGCAACGCAGTGGTGAATTAATTGCAGAAATTTTGGATGATGATTTGCAAACCAGTGAAGAGGAAGCGACGATTGAACTGAATTTTGCTAAATCGGTTACGGGAGAGTAAATTTTATGATCCCAGTCATTATGTCCGGTGGTAGTGGTACTCGTCTTTGGCCATTATCTCGAAAACATAAGCCGAAACAATTTTTAGCCTTGTTCGGTGAAAATACAATGTTTCAAGAAACGCTCAATCGTTTAATCGGGCTAGCAGAGCAAGCGCGCCACATCATTGCAAGCTCGATGCAGACTCTGTAACACTACCGCAAATGACTTGATACCGTTTCGGATGTAATTCCAGATCCCTTCTGGCGCTACGCACGACGGGTATCCAGAATTACCTACGCCTACCAGGGACTACCAGCCTTCGCCGCGCTTTCCATGGCTGGCAGCGAAGGAGTTTAGAGGAAGGGCTTAATATGATCTATCAGTGGTTCTTAAACAATCAAGATAATTTTAGTCAATAATCTTGTGGAAAATTAATTATATGCAAATTAAGACTTTAAAAAACATAGAATTGAACGGGAACACTGAGCAAAGTATTTTAGATAGCGCTTTAAATGCAGGATATTGTTTTGATTACAGTTGTAAAACCGGTCAGTGCGGTGTTTGTAAAGCCACTTTGCTGAAGGGTGAAGTGAAGGAAATTAAACCGCAATTAGCACTGTGTGATACAGACTTAGCTAAACATAAAATTCTTACCTGTTGTTGTGAGCCGATAACAGATATTTTGATTGATGCTGAAGAATTAACGGCGTTAAAAGGTATAGAAACTAAAACATTGCCGGCACGTATCAGTCAAATTAATCAACTATCGAATGATATTATTGAAGTTCAACTACGTTTTCCTCCAAGTGCTGATTTTAAATTCTTGGAAGGTCAATATCTTGATGTGCTTTGGAATGGTGTCCATAGAAGCTATTCCATTGCTAGCACGAGTTTAGATAAAGAAGTAACACTTCTGATTAAAAAGGTTGAGCAAGGTGTGATGAGTGATTATTGGTTTAATCAAGCCAAGCTTAATGATCTACTCAGAATAGAAGGGCCTAAAGGAACGTTTTTTTTACGAAATAAAGAAAGGTCTATTATTATGCTGGCGACAGGCACCGGCATTGCACCCATTATGTCGATTTTGGATAAGCTAGATCAAGATGGAAATTATCAACACCACCACCAGTCAATCAGTCTATTCTGGGGGAATCGTTTTGCAGATGATTTTGTCTGGCAGCCTCAATTTAAAAATATTACAGTGAATTTGGAAAAAGTTGTTTCTAAACCTGATTCAACTTGGACTGGAAAAACCGGCTATATTCAAAATATAGCGTTAGAAGTATTGGGTAATAAAGTTATAGACTGTGATGTTTATGCTTGTGGTTTAAATGAGATGATTCAATCAGCCAAGCAGGCTTTTATGCAAGCGGGTTTGATAGAGAAACAGTTTTATTCAGATGCTTTTGTGCAAAGTTATTAAAAATAGTGGGGAAGGATCAATGAAAGCAGTAATTCTAGCCGGTGGACTTGGCACGCGATTAAGTGAAGAAACGAGTACTCGCCCGAAGCCCATGGTTGAAATTGGTGGGAAGCCGATTTTATGGCATATTATGAAAATTTATTCTTTTCATGGTATTAATGATTTTGTCATTTGCTGTGGCTATAAAGGCTACGTGATTAAAGAGTACTTTGCGAATTATTTTCTGCATCAGTCTGACGTCACCTTTTGCATGAGTGAAAATCGCATGGAAGTACATGAAAAACGTGCAGAGCCTTGGACTGTTACTTTAGTCGACACAGGTGAAGATTCTATGACTGGAGGCCGCTTAGGGCGTGTCGCAGAATACATAAAAGATGAAGAGGCTTTCTGCTTTACCTATGGTGATGGAGTGGGTGATATTGATATTAGTGCATCACTAGAATTTCATAAGCAACATGGCAAGCAAGCGACATTAACAGCAACCTATCCACCAGGACGTTTTGGTGCGTTAGGTATCAAAAACGGTCAGGTTAATAACTTCAAAGAAAAGCCGAAAGGTGACGGCGCTATGATTAATGGTGGTTTTTTTGTCCTTTCTCCCAAAGTCCTAGAGCGCATCAATGGTGATAATTGCACTTGGGAGCAAGAACCCTTGAAGAGTTTAGCGGAAGATGGGGAACTGATGGCATTTGAACATGAAGGATTCTGGCTGCCGATGGATACTCTTAGAGATAAGATTCATCTTGAAGAGCTTTGGCAATCAGGTAAAGCGCCATGGAAAAGTTGGGGGTAATTCATGATTGATTCAAATTTTTGGCAGGGAAAGCGTGTTTATCTAACGGGGCACACAGGCTTTAAAGGTAGCTGGTTATCTCTTTGGTTAAGCGCCATGGGTGCCATCGTTAAAGGCTATGCGCTTAATCCACCTACTAGCCCGAGCTTATTTGATGAAGCCCATATTGCGGATAAAATCGATTCAGAAATAGGTGATATCCGTGATTTAAGCCAACTAAGAAGCAGTATGGTTGAATTTAATCCTGATATTGTGATTCATATGGCAGCTCAGCCTTTAGTTCGGCTTTCGTACAAAGAGCCTCTAGAAACCTACGAAATAAATGTAATGGGTACGGCTAAGGTCTTAGAATCCGCTAGAAGTTGTGCTAACCTAAAGTCTATTGTCAGTGTGACCACGGATAAGTGCTATGAAAATAAAGAATGGATTTGGGGTTACCGTGAAGATGAGCCTATGGGAGGTTACGATCCCTATAGCAGCTCTAAAGGTTGTGCTGAATTAGTAAGCTCTGCTTACCGTCGTTCTTTTATGCAAGAACAAGGTGTTGGATTAGCCACAGCAAGGGCTGGTAATGTCATTGGTGGTGGTGATTGGGCGGATGACCGTTTAATTCCTGATATTCTCAGAGCATTTGAGAAAAACAAACCCGTTGTGATTCGTAATCTCTCATCCACCCGACCTTGGCAGCACGTTTTAGAACCCCTCTCGGGTTATTTAGTCTTGGCGCAAGCGCTCTACGAGAATCCGACTAGTTATGCGGAAGGCTGGAACTTTGGTCCGCACGATGAAGATGCCAAACCAGTTGATTGGATTCTGAATCATTTGGTTGCTAGTTGGCCAGGTGCTAGTTGGCAACTTGATCATGATGCACATCCACATGAGGCTGGTTATTTAAAACTTGCCGTGTCAAAAGCCAAAGCAAGATTAAACTGGCGGCCAACTTGGCATTTAGAGCAGACCCTTGAAAAAATCGTTAAATGGCACCTGGCCTGGTTAAATCAAGAAGATATGCAAGCCCTTTGTTTACAAGAGATTAATGACTATATGCGAGATATGAATAATGAAAACCACTGAATCACTAAGAAAAGACATTGCAGAACTTGTTAAGCAATATGCAGCTTTACAATATGCTGAAAAACCTTTCGAAGCCGGTAAAGCAGCGGTTCCTCCATCAGGAAAAGTAATTGGCGAAACCGAGTTGCAATATATGGTCGAGGCGTCTTTAGATGGGTGGTTAACTACTGGGCGTTTTAATGATCAATTTGAAAAAGAATTGGCCGAGTTTATTGGTATTAATCATCTTATTACCGTCAACTCAGGATCATCAGCAAATTTAGTTGCATTTGCAACATTGACATCACCAAAACTAGGTGAGCGTGCAATACAAAAAGGTGATGAAGTCATTGCTGTAGCGGCAGGCTTCCCTACGACAGTGAATCCAATCGTACAATATGGTGCCATCCCTGTTTTTGTTGATGTGGACCTAAAAACACATAATATTGATGCTAATTTAATTGAAGCGGCTATCAGTCCAAAAACAAAAGCGATTATGCTGGCGCACTGCTTAGGCAATCCATTTGATCTTGCTAAAGTTAAAGCCATATGTGAAAAGCACAATTTATGGTTGATTGAGGATTGTTGTGATGCATTGGGCGCTAAGTTTGATGGCAAAATGGTCGGTACATGGGGTGATATTGCGACTCTTAGTTTTTACCCAGCACATCATATAACAATGGGTGAAGGTGGCGCCGTGTTCACCAACAATAGTCAACTGATCTCGATTGCCGAATCATTCAGAGACTGGGGGCGTGATTGTTACTGTAAGCCGGGGTGTGACAATACCTGTGGCGCACGATTTAATCAGCAACTAGGTTCTTTGCCACAAGGTTATGACCATAAATACACTTACTCTCATTTAGGTTATAATTTAAAAATAAGTGATATGCAGGCAGCATGTGGTGTGGCTCAACTGAAACGTGCACCAGAATTCATACAAAAACGTAATAAAAACTTCGAGTACCTAAAAAATAGACTTTCAACATTGACTGATTTTATCGAATTTACACAAGCAACTGAAAATTCAACGCCGTCATGGTTTGGTTTTCCGGTTACAGTGAAAGAATCTTCAGGTGTTAGTCGTGTAGATCTAATTAAATATTTAGACCAACATAAAATTGGAACGCGCCTTTTATTTGCCGGTAACATAACGCGCCAGCCTTATTTCGAAAATGTGGAATATAGAATTTCAGGTGAACTGACTAATACTGATGTGACGATGAATAGCACATTGTGGTTGGGGGTCTACCCCGCACTTGGAACGGTGCAATTAGACTTTATTGCTGAAAAGATGGAAGAGTTTTTTGGAGTAGGTTTTTAGAATGAAAGCATCGGATGCAGTTGTGAGAGTCTTGGCAGCTGCTGCTGAGAATTTTATACATACAAATGATCAAGGTTCAATAGAGATTTCTAAGAAACCATATCCAGAACCGAGACAACTTTATAATTTTATTAAATATTAATATGAATAGAACTTTAATCCGACGTAAAGTGAAGAGTTCCATTATGGATACACTTGTCTTGAATTACTTAGCCAAGAAGGGTGAAAATTTTGTGGTTGAGCGTGGCCAGAGAATGGCTGTGTATGCCAATGAATGGATAGGGGCCAACATTTTCACTAATGGTATTCTTGAAAGAGATGAAATCACAGACTTACTATTAGTTCTTGAGACTATTGGGATTGATTTGAAAGAGTCAATGGCATTAGATATTGGTGCAAATATTGGAAACCATACCATTGAATTCGCAAAATTTTTTGGACATGTTGAAGCGTACGAGCCCAATCCGCATACATATAAACTACTGGACTTTAATTGCAGCTATAGAGAGAATATTAGCTGCCATAATTTTGGTTTAGGAGACAAAGAGGAATGCTTAACCTTGTATGAGCACCCTTCAAACAATGGAGCTTGTTCAGCTATCCGTGATAATCTGAATAAAAACTATAACAAGCTCGAAATAAAAATTTTAAAAATCGACTCGTTTTTAAATAAATTTCACAATGTTAAGCTAATAAAAATTGATGTTGAAGGCATGGAGCATAAAGTAATATTGGGTGCAGTAAATACAATCAGTGAACACAAGCCCGTGATTGCCTTTGAACAGCATTTAAGTGAATTTACAGCGCCATATAATGAAACAAAAACTATAGATTTTCTTCGTACGCTGGGGTATGAGATGTTTTGGTTAAAAGATAATAATACTCAAATACCATGGGTTTTTCGTAGATTAAATAATATCTATCAGCTATTTCTTGGGCGTATTCAGAAGCGTGAAATTATTACCAATAATAAAGTTCTGCCAGGCCAATATAGTATGATTTATGCTATTCATAAGGACTACCTACAAGACATAGAAGGACAGGAATAAGAGAGGACTATAACCAGGGTCTTTTCAAGACTTTACCCTCACTAGATAAGTCATTACTTGTAGTTGTAATGGCTTAATAAACCTGTAGGGTTTGATAGCCTATTAATATCACCATAGGATACGAAATGACCAATTCAGCCATCTTATGCTCTCCGCAAGAGAGCATAAAAGCTGCCGCTTTACATCTAAATACCCCCTTTATAGCTGCTATTTTAGAATTCATAAATATAATTTTGACAAGAGTCATCCCAACTATCTTCAATAGCATCGCAAACAAAAAAATAATACTCCAATGCTTGGCTTACCCCCCCTGTGTCGGGATAGTTGTCGCCTCTAAAATTAATTAGAGGAAAATAAAATGAGAGCAAGATTTACTCAATCATTTCAAATACAGTCCGTTGAGAAAGCGCTTGAACGAGCCTGTGATGTACCATTAAAAGAGATTGCTGATGACCTTGGAATTGGTCAGTCAACATTAGGAAAGTGGATTGGACTCGCCCAAAAACAGCAACTTGAGCCGACACAAAATACAGAAGTAACACGTATGACAAAATCAAAAAGCCCACAAGATTGGCATGCAGAAGATCGATTAAATATGGTGATTAGCTGTGCGGCACTTGATGATGAAAAAATCAATGAATTATGCTGTGAAAAAGGTATTTTTCCTCATCATATAAAGCAATGGAAACAAGATTTTATTGATCGATCGGTTAGAAAAACACATGGGTGACTATCAAGCCAACAATCTGCAATTCCTGTAATTAAATTTGTTGCGCCAGGGCCACTAGTAGCAAGAGCTAAGCCTATCGATTCATGATTACTCGTTCTAGATATTGCTCCTGCAGCAAATGCAGCGCCCTGTTCATGGTGCATTGAAATAAGTTTTGTTTTATTGAGCCGATTAATACTGTCAACCAAATATGTAATCATTCCTCCAATCAACTCGAATCCATAATTTACATTATTAGCCTTACAAAAACTCCTTACAAAGATATAATTCTAATTTGGATAGTCTGGTTAACTTAACGAGCTCCCAGTTGTTTTTTCATACTACCGCTGAAAATCAGGGAAACGGAGCGATAGCAGAGTGATGATTTTTAGTCCCCAGAAGGCGCAGGGAAATTTGCCAATATTCGCGTTAGCGAACGGGGCTAAAATTTTATCCCGACTAGCCGGCGTGCCATTTGAGGTAGCCTTGACGAACCGGATTTTGTGCGAAGTCGAGGCGGGCGCAAGGGCCTCTGGAGCCTAATGATTCGCCGCGTGGTGGCGCGCCTAGGGTGCTCGAGATCAAACTAGGCTCTAGAGTCACCCAAGAAAAAAGCTCAATTTAACCGAGAATAATCTATTTCGCAATAGCCAGAAAATTATTAAATCTCTAGGTAGGGTGGCTTATTCAAAAAACTTTGCTATAGGCTGGATAGTAAAGGTAATTTTAATAGTAAAAAACGGGTTAAAATTAACGGCGTATTTTTACTGAGTGTATTTAAAATATATCAACATATTGAGTGAATTTTTCTTATAAATGAAAGGGATCTTAGTTTTCCTAACTGAGCGGTACAATCAATATCAAACGGTTTTCTATGGATAAATTACTGGAAAGTAAATATATTAAAGTTTCTTCTAAAAATTAAATATGACAAATAATAAAGTAGCATTAATTACAGGTATAACTGGACAAGATGGCTCTTATTTAGCAGAATTTTTATTGGACAAGGGTTATGAAGTGCACGGTATTAAGCGTCGTTCGTCATCATTTAATACTGCTCGTATTGATCATTTATACCAAGAGCCTCATGAGGCTAATCGCAAGTTTGTGTTGCACTATGGAGACCTAGCAGACTCAATGAGTCTGGTACGTATTATTCAACAAATTCAGCCTGATGAAATTTACAACCTAGCGGCACAATCACACGTTGGTGTCTCATTTGAAACACCTGAATATACAGCAGATACCGTAGGATTGGGAGCTCTTCGTATACTAGAGGCTATTCGTATTTCAGGTCTTGAAAAGAAAACCAGGTACTATCAAGCGTCTACCTCAGAGTTATATGGAGAAGTGCAAGAAATCCCACAAAAAGAGACCACACCTTTCTATCCACGTTCACCTTATGCAGCAGCAAAACTTTATGCTTATTGGATTACTATTAACTATCGTGAAGCATATGGTATGTATGCTTGTAACGGCATCTTGTTTAACCATGAATCTCCAGTACGAGGAGAGACGTTTGTCACTCGTAAGATCACTAGAGCACTAGCGCGTATCTCACTAGGCATGCAAGAGACAGTCTATTTGGGTAATATGGATGCCAAACGTGATTGGGGTCATGCTAAAGATTATGTAGAGGTGCAATGGTTAATGCTACAGCAAGACAAGCCAGATGATTTTTGTATTGCCACTGGCGTACAGTTCTCAGTCCGTGACTTTGTCAACTTCGCCTGGGCTCATTTAGGCAGGATCATTCGTTGGGAAGGTGAAGGTATGGATGAGAAGGGTTACGACACTGAGACAGGTGATTTAATTGCAGCAGTTGACCCACGATACTTCCGTCCAACGGAAGTAGAAACATTACTAGGTGATCCATCTAAAGCTAAAGAGAAGCTGGGTTGGGAGCCAAAGATTACACTTGAAGAAATGGTGCATGAAATGATGGAGAATGATATCAACATTGCTAAGCATGATTTGCGAGAAAAAAGTAACGGTGCTAAAGCGTCATACTTTAAAAAAAATCAATAAACTTGTAATTTTATGAGTAAAAACAAAGAAAACACTCATTGGCTGGCGGCGCAGGATTTATCAGTTTTACAGTTATTAGCTATATTTTAACAATACTGACTATGTGTTATCAACGTAGATAAGTAGATATTTTGTAGTATCAGCCTGATATAGTTATACATCTAGCAACTGAATTGCATGTTGACCGATCGTAAGTTCAAGCGCGCCACTATTTTTGCGAAAGCTTGTTTTGGGCATCCTAGCCCAAGCAAGCAGCAAAAATCACGTGGCAATTAATGCCTACGGCGGCCCGCTTCGTCCTGCGTTCGTGTCACTACGCCACATCATTGCAAGCTCGATACAGACTCCGTAACACTACCGCAAATGACTTGACGGCGTTTCGGATGTAATTCGAGATCCCCTCTGGCGCTACGCACGACGGGTATCCAGAATTACCTACGCCTACCAAGGGGCTAGCAGCCTTCGCTGCGCTTTCCATGGCTGGCAGCGATGGAAGTAAAAAATTTAAATTAGAAGTATGAGATGGATTTATCTATGAGTAACAGCCCTTATTATAACTACTTACAATTATGGTCTCATATTAAAGCGCCACATAGAAAAAGATTTTTCTTACTCTCGATACTCATGATCTTAGCATCTATAGTGGAGGTGGTTAGTATTGGTGCAGTTATACCTTTTTTGAGTGCGTTAACCACGCCTCAACAGGTATTTGATCATCAACTTGCGCAGCCCCTAATTGCTCTATTTGATATAATTAATCCTCAGCAATTTCTTTTATTGTTAACTATTTTATTCTCAATAGCGGCTGTTGTATCAGGAATGGTGAGAATTGCTTTATTATGGGCCCAAACTAGATTTAGTCATGCTATAGGTGCAGATTTAAGTGAGAGCATCTATCGTCGTACTTTATTTCAACCCTATGAGGTGCATATTGCCCGTAATAGTAGCGAAGTCATTTCAGGGATATCGATTAAATCAAGTCAAGTTGTAACAAATATATTAATGCCAACTTTTACGATTATAAGTTCAATGCTAATATTAGCGTTAATTTTGGTTTTATTAGTCATAATGAATCCAGTTATTGCCATTTCTACTACAGGCCTATTTGGGTTGTTTTATGCATTTATAATTTTTTTTGTAAAAAAGCGTTTGATGATTAATGGTGAAATCATGAGTCATAAGCAGAATGATGTTATCAAATCTTTACAAGAAGGATTGGGTGGGATTCGAGATGTTCTGCTAGATGGCGTTCAGAATGTTTATTGTAATATTTTTCACCACTCTGATTTAGTATTAAGAAAGGCGCAAGCCGATAATCAGATTATAGGAGGTAGTCCTAGATTTGTGATTGAATCCATTAGTATAGTGTTAATTGCTTTTTTGGCATTTTTCCTAGTAAATGAAAAAGGAGGTATAGAGTTTGCAATTCCTATATTGGGCGCATTGGCATTGAGTGCGCAACGCGCTCTTCCATTATTACAGCAAATATTTCAAAGTTGGTCTTCAATTCGTGGAAGTCAAAGTATTTTACAGGATATTCTTAGTTTCCTTAATCAAAAGATACCGTCACATGCTTGCCTGAACTTGAAAGAAAGACTTGTTTTTGAAAATAGTATATCGCTTACCAGGATTGGATATAAATACAATAGCGCAGCGCCTTGGATATTTAAAAATCTGAATTTGAATATCAAAAAAGGGAGTTGCATCGGGTTTATTGGGACTACTGGCAGTGGAAAAAGTACATTATTAGACATTATTATGTCTTTATTACCTTTAAAACAAGGATCCCTAGCTATTGATGGAGAGGTAGTAACATTAAAAAATCAGCATTTATGGCAGTCACGTATATCGCATGTGCCACAACATGTATTTTTATCTGATACAACTATTGCTGAGAACATTGCTTTTGGTATACCTCTCAAGGATATTAATTATGACAGATTGAGAGAGGCAGCTAAAGGCGCGCAAATTTTAGAAGTAATTAATGCTTTAAATGATGGGTTCAATGCAATTACTGGAGAGCGTGGAGTGCAGTTCTCAGGTGGACAACGGCAGCGTATTGGAATAGCACGGGCACTATATAAAAAATCTGATGTAATTATACTTGATGAGGCTACAAGTGCATTAGACAGTAAAACTGAATCAGCAGTAATGGAAACAATAAATAATATGTCAGAAAAAATGACGATTTTGATCATAGCGCATAGACTGAGCACTTTAAAGAAGTGTGATCAAATATATGAATTAGATAAAGGCGTCATTACAAAAAGTGGTACATATAAAGATATTATCAATAATAATTAGAGTTACCCCCCCCTGTGTCAGGATAGTTGTCGTCTAATTTAATTTCATGATAAAAACAGGGAGCGGTAAAATAGAAATGAATGAAATATCAAAAATATTCAAATGGATTTAAAGAGGCGATACTAAAGAAGCTGAGTCAAAGTGAATTATCCGTGAGTAAATTTGCTCAACAAGAAGGTATGAAGCTGCCAACGCTGTATAGCTGGCAAAAACAATTTAAAACATCAGGGTTTTCCGTGACAAAATCGATAACACCCGATAACTGGTGAGCTGAAGAGACGTTCGCTACGGTATTGGAAACAGCTACTTTATCAGAAATAGAGCTCAGTGAATATTGTCGAACAAAAGGTTTATATCCAGAGCAAATCAAAGTCTGGAAGCTGGCGTGTATTGAGGGTAACGCAATGGAAACAAACAAAACTCTGAAGATAACGACAGCAAGTAAAGTCGACAAAATTTAGTATTACACTCAGATAATGGCGCACCAATGAAGAGTTTAACCATGCAAGCAAAGATGCGTGAATCTCTAGCTATAGCTCTTATAAAACTTTTAAAGGGAAAGGGTGCTGTTATTGAATATAGTGATCCGCATGTTCCGGCATATGAAAGTTGCAAAATGAAAAGTATAGAAATACCCCCGGGAAATATTCAAAAATATGATTTGCTGCTGTTGGTTACAGAGCATGATAAGTTTAATTTTAAGATGATTCATAATAATGGACAAATAGTAGTTGATACTCGAGGAATATAGATGAAAAAATATAAAAATGTAATAAAAGCATGATTAAGACTGCATATATCTTATGATGTCCTCTAAAAAAATTCTAATATACCATCTTGCTTCATTAGGAGATGTCCTAGTAGCATTGCCTGCATTAAGAATTATTAGACAAAATTATAAACATTGTCAAATAACAATGTTAACGGTTAAGCATGATAATCCTAGCGCAGTAGATGTAAGGGATGTATTAGATGGTATAAATGTGGTGGATGAGTATATTTATTTAAACCTGAATTATGATCAAATAAAAATGTATCGTGAAACATTTAAGGAAGTGAGGCAAGGTAAATATAGTGTAGTAATTTATTTAAATGAGGGAAGGAAGATAAGGCAAATAATTAGAGACAGGTTTTTTTTTAAATTATGTGGAATAAGTGAAATAATTGGTGCTGGGCTGGCAGTAAAATCAAGAAATCCTATTGTAGATAGTGCTGGAAATTCCGAATCAATGCGAGCATTTTTAGTAAGGAAAATTAAAAAGATTGGAAGTTTAAATGTTGATTCATTTGATGCATATGGTATTAAACTAAAAAATATAAATGAACATTCATGGATTGATGAGAAGTTATCTCAGAAGCTTATCTCTAATGATAGAGATAAAATAATCAGCTTCTCAATAGGTACAAAATTGGAGGTAAACGACTGGGGTAATGATAGATGGATCGAATTAATAGAAAAAATATCAAATATCTACCCTGAGTATTTAATTGTTGCAATTGGAGGCGAATATGATAAAGACAAATCAAATATCCTTTTTGAAAATATTAGTGCTAATTATATAAATTTTTGTGGGGCTATTACAATTCCACAAAGTGCTTATATTTTATCTAGAAGTAAGATATTTGTTTGCCATGACAGTGGCCCTATGCACTTGTCCGCAGCGAGTGGGGTGAAAACTATATCAATATTTAGTAGTAGAAACGCACCAGGATTATGGTTTCCCGCTGGGAACGACAATAAAGTGTTTTATACAAGGATAGAGTGTGAAGGTTGTGAGAAGACAAGGTGCATTTCATTAAAAAAGAAATGTATAAGGGCGATAAGCGTCAATGAAGTATTTGAAGAATTAAAAAGTTCAATAAATTAATTGATAAAGGGGTGTAAACCTAAGTGTTAGAAGATAATAAACATAATTTTAGGCCGTATTTTTCTATTTGTATACCTCAGTACAATAGGACTGATTTTTTAATAAAAGCACTGGGTTCATTTGTGAATCAGACATTTACCGATTTTGAAGTTTGTATATATGATGACAACTCCAATGATAAAGGAGAAGATAAGATTGTTAAATTTTTAGAAAATTCTGGAATTAATTATTCCTATTTTAAGTCTGATACAAACGGTCGATATGATATTAGCTTAAGGGGATCGATAAATTTATCTGGCGGAAAGTATGTATTATTAATGGGCAATGATGATGGGTTTATAGATTGTAATACATTAGAATTAATTCATGGCTATCTTGAGGCTCATAGGAATATTTCAGTTGTAATTACAAACTATATAGAATTAACCTCTGGTAAGAAAGTTAAAAGGATTCTTGAGACGAAAGAGTATGGTAGTGGACCTAAAGTAGCATCATCTATATTTAGGAATTATGGATTTGTAAGTGGAATCCTCTTCGATGGAGATAAATCTAGAGGCTTATCAACTGATAAGGTAGATGGCTCTGAAATGTACCAAATGTACCTCGCAACATCAATTGTATCAAATGGAGGGAAGGTTCTCGGTATTAAAGATATTTGCATAGAAAAAGATCTTCAAATAAAAGACCAGGAAGTTGATAGTTATCAAAATGCAAAAAAGATGGATGTGTGTAGTGTAAAGGCGAGAATATTGCCTATGGCAAGAATCTTTGAAGTTATCATGACTGGCTTAGATGGGTCTCATGAAGATAAAGAAAAGGAAGATAATTTATTTATTATTGCCAAACAGTTGCATAAATATACCTACCCTTATTGGATTATTGAATACAGAAGAGTTCAATCATGGTGTTACTCTTTTGGTGTTTATAGGGCGTTAAACCCATTATTTTTATATTCTAGGATGCATCAATTCTCTTTTTATAATAAATTCAAGTTAACAGTTTTATATATGATAATGGGTATTGTTGGTTTTGTTACGCCTATTTTTATTTTTGACAAAATTAGACCTACTTTATTTAAATTTGCAAAAAAACAATAATGCTCAATACTATTACACGCATATATTCATGCAAATCATAGGTAGGTGATGGATACAATTCTTGCAGTGGTCTCTTGGTTAAGCTTGGCTTATATATGTAGATCTAAATTAAAGGTCGATATATCCGAAGTTTGGATTATCTCTTTATCTATTTTAATTATTGGTTCTTTTATAATTATATTAGCTGTTGACTTTAAGTCATTGCTTTATGTTAAGGTTTTATTGATATTACTTGGTATTATTGAGTTTTATAAGAATCAACAGAGTGATGATACGTCTCTAAAGAGGTTGGTTCTTACAGGTATATTGTTTATATTAATAGCATTCTTAATTACAAGACAAGAGTCTTATTCGTATATATTTAACTGGGATGACTTCTCTCACTGGGCTAGATCGGTAAAATTGCTAGTTCTTGATAATGGATATGGAGATTTTTACTTTAGCCAAGTGTTATTTCCAACCTATGGGCCGGCAAGTGCTACATGGCATGCATTCTTTCAGGCTTGGAATATAATTGACGAGAGTATTCTCTACTTTTCGCAGATACTTTGGATTTTTTCCTTACTTATATGCGTATATGGAATGTCATTAAACTATGTAACTGATCAATTTCAAAAAGTGTTGATCCTAGTTGTTTTAACAGGACTGGGAAACACCATAACCCCATACGGGCATAACTTGCAGGTTGATATTCTTATCGGTCTTAGTCTCGCCACAGCTTATCTGATTTATAACTATTCTAAGTCCTCCTCTAGACAAAAGCTAGTCAACTCTGCAATGATTCTTTTTACTATAGTCTTAACAAAGCCAATAGGATTAGTTGCTTTGTTGCAATTTTCTTTTCTCAATCTGATTTTTAATGGTTTTAAGAGGGTGGAAATTGCAAGAAATATAGCAATAGTCATCATTGCTTCTTTTGGTGCAATAATTTGGACATTTTATATTTCAGAAATTATTCCTCCCTCAAGTAACAACAAAGTGATTGGTTATGAGGCCTTCCTAAGACTTGCTTGGCAAGCTGAAGTTTTTTATGATTATTTTGTTATTAAATTATTTTATTTATCTATTATTGAGAAAGTTCACGTAGTGATATATGGAGGATTACTTTATTCAATTGTGATTTATATCAATTGTCATTCTGCTAAGCTGCTAAAGATAGTATTTCTTTCCATAATAGCTTATTTATCTTTTTTACTATTGGCTTATACATTCTATTTTAATAGCAATGGTAGTAATAGCGGAGAGGCCGCATCTTTAGGATCAATAAATAGATATTTCGCAGTGCAGTTTTATTTTTTAATACCAGTAATGCTTATTGAAACATTGAAATTACATGGTAATAAGGTTAATTACTCCTTAATTTCATTAATATTTCTTGTTATTTCGTTCTACTTTACAAAGGTATTTTTCATCTTACCAATAGTGCTGGTTGTTATGATGGTGTTACCTAATTATTGTCCAAAAACTATATCAAATAAAGTGATTATTTTGATAGCTATCTCTATTTTCGTAACTCTATATTATTCATCCAATTTAATTTTAAAGAAAGTATTCCCCACTACTGAGTATGTAAGTAGTGCCAAAAGGTTGAAGGAGGTTGTAGGGTTACTACATGGGAATGATGGTGATAAAACTACAATTGTGTGGGATGGTTTTGATACATATAGCCGCCTGGGTGTTCAATACTATTCTGATTATCAATATAGGGGCTACAAAATTATAAATACAGAGGAATACAACAAAATTTCGATCAACAGATATGAAACGTCTAATGTTCAGAAAAAAGTGATTTTTAAATGAGAGGTTTATGAGTATTAATAGTATCACCACCCCCAGTATCAATACACTCATAGCGCTAACAATATTAGTAATTTCTAGCTACTATTTAAATAGTTTTTTATTGTTAGGACTTGGGAGTTTTTCGATAGTTTATGCACTTCTTACCTATGAAAAGCCTAGTTTTTCGCTTAGCGTGGCTTTATTTTCAGGCCCATTGCTAACTTACACATCGTATTTTTTAGACGTTGAAATCTACCTACAAGTATATGTATTGTTAATATGGACTGTTATATTTACTATAAAAAATAAATCCAATATACATATTAAACTTATCGAATTATTTCGATCGAATGTAATGTTAGGACTACTTTTAATTACTATGTATGTTGGCATGGCGATGCAAATTAACCCTTATACGGTTATTGAAAATATTGTTGGCGCCTTTGGTTTAGATACCGATACCCCTTTGATGCTAGCAGATACTTATTATATGAATTTGTTTATTAGATTTTGCAGTATATCTATTTTGATCTTGCTCGCTATTCAAAATACATCAAATTTACGAAGTTTCTTTATAGGAATGGCTGCTGTCACCATATTGACAGCAGCCATAATGTTTTACCTTCAGTTCGATAAAATTATCCATATGTGTGATTCATTTGGCTTTGAAGGATTTCAACGTGATGACCTTGTAAATAGGGCTGATCTATCTTATAAATTATCACTGGCATTCTCTGTAATCTATATTTACGCTAGAAGAGTGGTTAATTTCAATATCTACTTCATAGTATTTTTTTGCATTGCAACGTTTTTGATGTTCATCTCTGGTGGAAAAGGGGGTATGGCAGTATATTTATTGGTAATGTTATTTATAGCGTATAAAAAAAGTGAGCTTAGATTATTAGCAATCTCTATTGTGATCTTCATATTGTCTCTCTTTCTTCTTGAGTCTACTAGCCTATGCAAGACATCAACTTACATAAAACAGAATTTAACAAGGCTAATTAGAGGGGTTGAGGTTCGTAATGAATTGGTGAAAAATGCAATTGATCACGATGACTCCTCTCTGAGTTTATCGACTGCAGCAGGCACAACAACTGAGAATATTGCAATTGATCACGATGACTCCTCTCTGAGTTTATCGACTGCAGCAGGCACAACAAC
>Ga0105349_10000341_pt1 | contig 17960 bp, 12 predicted proteins | sample EN1Hudseemescosm_FD_83661 | JGI IMG/M metagenome (GOLD analysis project Ga0105349, IMG submission 83661) | Methane-oxidizing microbial communities from mesocosms in the Hudson Canyon - EN1B Hudson Canyon | ecosystem: Environmental > Aquatic > Marine > Cold seeps | place: Hudson Canyon...
TAATTAACCCATTATTCTTTTCAATTGCATTTCCAACCACAATAATGTCAGCACCTGCTTTGCAGTTTTTAGTAGCTTTCTCAGCAGAACTTATTCCTCCTCCAATAATAATTGGGACATCAACCGATTTACTTACAGAAGAAATCATTGTAGATGATATAGGATTTTGAGCTCCGCTTCCTCCATCCATAAAGATAAGTTTTAATCCGAGCATTTCTCCTGCCATTGCAGTGCAAGCAGCTACCGAATTCTTGTCACTTGGTATAGGAGTGGTGTTACTCATATAAGATGCTGTTGTTGCTCTTCCGCTATCAATTAGCATGTATCCAGTTGGTAAAACTTCCAAAGAAGATTGTTTTAAAATAGGAGCTGTTATAACTTGTTTCCCAATTAACATTTCAGCATTTCTCCCAGAAATTAAGGAAAGAAATAGGATTCCGTCTGCTTTATTATTTACTTGCATTGCGTTTCCAGGAAACAAAACAACTGGAATATTGGAGTTTTCTTTTAGGGTTGAAATGCAATTATCCAAACTATCGTTGGTAAGTAAACTCCCTCCTACAAAAAAGAAATCTGCTTTTGCGGATGTTGCTATGTGGCAAATAGAAATTAGTTCTTCTTTTTCTTGTTTGTCGGGGTCAATTAAGATAGAGAAAAGTTTATTTCCTCTTTTCTTACTTTCTGTTATATGATTGTAGATATTCATTTTTCAATTTTATTAATTGCAAACATACGCTAAATACTGATTATCTATTTTCTGATAATTCACAATTATTTTTTCTCTTCTCAATTTACAATTAATCTTGCCTTTTTTTTCAATTTGAAAATCTTCAATTGTTATGTCTTTCCTAAAATCAATATTTCCTTTCTGAAAAAGTTTAAAGATGCATTCTTTTACACACCAGATAAGAGTTGCTTTTTCTTTTGTTAAATTTACAAGATGATTTTTATTGATGAACTTGGAAGATATTCTTAGTGCTTTTTCATCAATTTCTTCAATGTCAATTCCTACATTGTTGTCGCTTATTATTATCGCAACAGATGTTTTGGAATGAGAAATTGAAATCTGTTTTCCATCCGAAAGTTGAGGAGCTCCAAATTTGTTATAAGTAATTTCAGAATTAGGGTTTAACTTATTCAAAAGAATTCTGGTGGATAAAAACTCTTTTTTTCTTTTTTCAGTAGTTAGATGGGAACTGTCTGTTTCAGAGAGCATATTTTGTAATTTTCCCCAAATTTCTTCCATTTTCCAGATACCAATTTCAGATTTTTTTTCTTTGATAATTAGATGTAGTCCCATAAGTTAAAATATTGAATACAAAAGTAATAATAATGCTTATATTTGCCGTCCTAAAAAAAATATAATGGAAACGGAAACAATGAATTATAAAGTAAAAGACATCTCTTTAGCAGATTGGGGAAGAAAAGAAATGACATTAGCTGAAGCGGAAATGCCGGGATTAATGTCGATTAGAGAAGAATTTGGAGATAGTAAACCACTTGTTGGAGCAAGGATTGCTGGTTGTTTGCATATGACTATTCAAACCGCAGTATTAATTGAGACATTAACTCATTTAGGAGCTGAGGTTACTTGGTCGTCTTGTAATATATTTTCTACGCAAGATCAGGCAGCTGCAGCAATTGCAGCTACAGGAGTTCCTGTTTTTGCTTGGAAAGGGTTAAATGAAGAAGAATTTGATTGGTGTATTTTACAAACTCTAACTGCTTTTGAAGGAGGGAAATCATTAAATATGATTTTAGATGATGGTGGAGATTTAACGAATATGGTATTTGATAGATTCCCAGAAATGGTAGAGGACATCAAGGGTCTTTCGGAAGAAACAACTACTGGAGTTCATAGACTTTATGAAAGAATGGAGAAAGGAACACTTTTAACACCTGCTATTAATATTAACGATTCAGTTACTAAATCAAAATTTGATAATAAGTACGGTTGTAAAGAGTCGTTAGTTGATGCAATTAGAAGAGCAACTGATGTAATGATGGCGGGGAAAGTTGCTGTGGTTGCTGGTTATGGTGATGTTGGTAAAGGTTCCGCTGCTTCACTTAGAGGTGCGGGAGCTAGAGTGATAGTTACAGAAATTGATCCTATTTGCGCTTTACAAGCAGCAATGGATGGTTTTGCCGTGAAAAGAATGGATGATGCATGTAAAAATGCAGATATCATTGTAACAACAACAGGAAATAAAGATATTATTCAGGCTCGTCATTTTGAGGGGATGAAAGACAAAACGATTGTTTGTAATATTGGTCATTTTGACAATGAAATTGATGTAGCTTGGTTAAATGATAATTGGGGACACACTAAAGATACTGTAAAGCCTCAGGTGGATATGTACACTATTGACGGAAAAGATATTATTTTACTTGCTGAAGGTAGATTAGTAAATTTAGGTTGTGCTACTGGGCATCCTTCTTTTGTGATGTCTAATTCATTTACCAATCAAGTATTAGCTCAATTGGAATTATGGAACAATACGGATAATTACAAGAATGAAGTATATATGCTTCCTAAACATTTGGATGAAAAAGTAGCCAGATTACATCTTGCTAAAATTGGGGTAGAATTAGAAACTTTGAGTCCGGATCAAGCAGAGTATATTGGAGTAACGGTTGAAGGACCGTATAAGCCGGAATATTACAGATATTAGTTTAGACAATAGATATTAGATTAAAGAAATCCCGAGAAATTGGGATTTTTTAGTTTTTAATGTGAAGTATTCCTCCAGAAAATGTAGTGAAATATTCTTTTAATGGAAGCAATGCTGGCCCATTCGCTGTTATTCCTCCTTGTTCCAATAGGAATTTTGATGTACAACATCCGCAAGCTGCTACAGTTGCATTTATCGAATCGATTACAGCACAATTGTCGGAAGGTTCAAAGCTGCAGTTTCTGTCGTAAGCTCTGTATTGATTAATATTGGAATGATAAATGATGATGCCTTGTACACCTCCAGTTACAAAAATTGAATTTCCAATTGCGTTCAAATCCGAATATTCTGGTTGATTTACAGGAATCTCAATGTTTACATATACTTCTCTTATGTAATCATTTTTATCTCCACAGGATGATAACACAAGAAGGAAACAAATAATATTACTTAGTTTTTTCATATTGCAATTTTACAAATAAAATAATAAAGTAATCTGTTTGTCTGATTTATAAAAGTTATTATCTTTACCGCCTTTGAATTATAAACACACTAACATTTATATACCTATGTTTAGAAAAATATATTTAACAGCAATTTTAGGATTGTTTTCCGTAATTGCATTCGCTCAGACAGGAACCCTTAAAGGAACGATAACAGATAAATCAACTGGTAAGGCCATGGGTTATATCAATGTAATAATTGAAAAAGATGGAAACCAAATAGATGGAACAGTCACTGATGGGCAAGGTGACTTTACAATTAAACCTATTGAACCAGGTATTTATACCGTAAAAGCTTCTTTTATTGGATATACTACATTTTCAATGCCTGGGGTAGTTATTTCAGCAAACAGAACTACATCTCTTAAAGGAGAAAATGCAATACAAATGACAGCAGGTGTACTGATTGATGAAGTTGATATAAGAATTTTCCGAAAACCATTAATTGATCAGAATGTAATGTCTGGAGAAACAAAAACTTCTGAAGAGATTTTGGCTGTACCAACAAAAAGTATTAATTCCATAGCCGCTGCAACTGCTGGTGTGTATCAAAGAGATGAGGGTGACGCTTTAAATATGAGAGGATCCAGATCTTCTTCTACTGCATATATGGTAGATGGGGTAAGGGTGAGAGGTTCCTTAGGAGTACCTACATCAGCTATTGAGCAAATGACAGTTGTTACTGGAGGTTTACCTGCAAAATATGGAGATGTAACAGGGGGGATTATTGAAATTACCACTAAAGGACCTTCTAATAAGTTTTATGGAGGAATAGAATATGAAACTTCTGCTTTGTTTGATGATTATAATTATCATTTGATTGGAGGGGTGCTTTCAGGCCCTCTATTAAGAAAAACAAATGCGGATGGTACCAAAGGAAATTCAATTATCGGATTCTTTATTTCAGGAGAAATTAGAAAAGTTGATGATACAGACCCTTCAGCAATTGGAGTTTGGAAAGTAAAAGATGATGTATTAAAAGAATTAAAAGCAACTCCATTTCAAATTGCACCAAATGCAGCAGCAGGTTTTTTAAGCACCTCCGATTTTTTAACTGAAAAACATTACGAAAATGTTCAGGCAAAACAAAATATGCAACAAAACAGGTATAATTTTACTGCCAAATTGGATATAAAACCTGCTAAAAACACATTCCTTTCTTTAAGCGCCACACATTATAATAGTAACAATAAAAATTCTAACTATTGGAGGTCCATGTTTTCTTGGGACAACAACAGTAATTCTACACAAAAAACTTGGAGAGCGGTTGGTAAATTAACTCAAAAATTTGGTGATGAAGAATCCAATAGCGAGAGTAGTTCCAATCTGATTAAAAATGCATTTTTTACTGTTCAGTACAATTACACCAATAACTATTACGAAACATTTGATGCCAGGCACGAATATAATTTATTTGATTATGGATATGTAGGTAAGTTTACAACAGAAAGAGAAAATGTATATAGTAGGTTTAACATGGCAGTTTACGATACAGCAAACAGCACTTCTTATGTAGGGAAAGTATTATTAGGCTGGAGAGATACTTCTTATACATTTGATGATGCTAATACAAAAAACCCAGAAGCTGCAGCTTACACAAATGCTTATTACGATATTTATTCTCAATATAATATGGCCTCTCAATACATTTCCGGATATGGAGCGGATGGTGTAATCAGAACTCCTAACGATTTGCAAGGACAAGGATTGAGAAATGGTGATGGCCCTGCAAATGTATATTCTTTATTTGGAGGTTGGGGAGCAAGGTATAATGGAGCTTACTACGCTCAAAACAATCAACAATCATTTAAGTTTGCTTCTTCTGCTGATATTGGTGATCATGAAATATCTATGGGTTTTGAACAAGAATACAGAAAAGATATGGCTTGGTCAGTAGGTACAACAGGGCTATGGGGATTAATGAGAAGTTTGACAAACAGACACATATTAGAAAGAGATTTAAGTGATCCATTACCTCTAGAGGATGAAAATGGAATTTTCCTAGATACAATAAACTATAATAGGTTGTTTATTGCAGATGAACAATCAGTATTTGACCAAAATTTAAGAGAAACTTATAATTATGCAGAGCTTGAATTTATTGATATTGATGAATTGTCTCCTGAAGATTTTCAACTAAATTGGTTTTCTCCATCAGAATTAATAAACAATGGAAGTGCTTATGTTTCCTATTATGGATATGATGCTTATGGACAAATAAACAATAATCCTAATTCCTTAGCAGCCTTTTTCGGAACAAGAAACGCAGATGGAGATTTATGTGAAAATTGTGGGTCTGATGATGAAAAGATTATTACAGTAGCAAATTTAGATAGAAATATTGCTGCATTTGCTCCAACTTATTCTGCAGGATACATACAGGATAAATTTGCCATAAACGATTTAATGTTTAATATAGGATTACGAATTAGTAATTATGATGCAAATCAGATGGTATTAAAAGATAAGTATTTAATGTACAATCCTAATTTAGCCGGAACAGATGAAGCTAAGGGATTAACTGAAGGAGGTAGTCACCCATCTGCAATTGGAGATAATTTTGTGGTGTATGTTGATGATGTAGAAAGTCCAACAAAAATTGTTGGGTACAGAAATGGAGATGACTGGTACAATTCGGTAGGTACTCAAATTTCGGACCCTACTTTACTGTCGGAAGCTGCAGATGGTAAAATAGCTCCTTTACTGAGCAATCCAGAATTTGCTGTAAAAGGATTTAAAACAGTAGATGCTTTTAAAGATTATGAACCACAATTGTCTTTTATGCCAAGGATTGCATTTTCTTTTCCTATTTCGGATGAAGCTCAGTTTTTCGCTCATTATGATGTGTTAACTCAACGACCATCTGCAAACAGAATTGAACCAATGGATTACTTATTTATGGAAAGTCAAGTAGGAGCACTTTTAAATAACCCTGACTTAAAACCAGAAAAGACAATTGATTATGAAATTGGTTTTGCAAAGAAATTAACCATCTCCTCAGCGCTAAAGATGTCTTTATTCTATAAGGAAATGAGAGATATGGTTCAGGTTACAAATGTATTGGGAGCGTATCCTGCAACATATATGATGTATCAAAATATTGATTTTGGGACAGCAAAAGGATTCTCAATCAGCTACGATTTAAGAAGAACGGGAAGAATTCAGATGACATCAAACTATACAATTCAATTTGCTGACGGAACAGGCTCATCTGCTTCTTCAGGTTATAGTTTGGTAAATACAGGTCAGCCAAACTTAAGAACTACAATTCCACTTTCTAACGATCAGCGTCATGCAATTTCTTCTTCTGTAGATTACAGATATAAAAGAGGAGATAAATATAAAGGACCTGTTATAGGGAAATGGAAAATACTTGAAGATGCAGGAGCGAATATTATGTTATCTGCTGGTTCGGGTACACCTTATAGTCGTCAGTCGAATGTTACACAAGAAGCGGCTTCTGGTATTAACGACCGTTCTACTTTGGATGGAAGTATTAATGGTTCACGATTACCTTGGCAATTCCGTATGAATGCCAAATTCAACAAAAACTTTGAAATTAAATGGAGTAAAACCAAATCGTCTTCTGTAAATGCATACTTACAAATACAAAATCTATTTGATGCAAGAAATGTTATAAGTGTTTACAGAGCTACAGGGAATCCTGAAGATGATGGATATTTAACTGCAACTGAATCGCAAAACGATATTTTAGCAAGAAACAATCCTGAATCTTTTATTTATCTGTATTCTTTGGCTGTAAACAATCCGTCACATTATAGTTTACCAAGAATGTTCAGAATGGGATTAACACTTACTTTTTAAGAAGAAATAAATTATGACAGAAAATAAATCATTTATGAATATAAAATTCAGACAAATATTAACCCTATCACTCGCTTTATTAAGTGTTGGAGTTATTGCAAGAGAAAATGTAAATTCTAATATGTCTTCCGTTACTCATGCAAGGGTAGCCGCTGGATGTGCCGAAGCATCTTCACAAGTTGACTTGGATGTAAACAATGTAAGAGCAATGATATTAGGAGGTGGTGATATGTGGTGGAATTTAAATGATGCTCAATATGAAATCCCTATTGGTTCCGGATTAAACTCATTATTTGCCGGAGCGCTTTGGATTGGTGGGGTTGATGCTGGTGGTCAGTTGAAAGTAGCTGCTATGACTTACAGACAATCTGGTTCTGATTTTTGGCCAGGACCTTTAAATACCGCTACCGCTACTATTGATGCTAGCGAATGTTTGGAATGGGACAAACACTTCAAATTAGACAGAGCGGATGTAGAAGAATTTGTTGCTAGACATGGAATTGACCCTACTTATACTGATGATTTGATACCAGAATCTATTAAAAATTGGCCAGCTTCTGGTAATGCAGAAGCAAGTGGATATTCTCAATACTTAGCACCTTTCTTTGATAAGAATGGTGATGGAAATTATTCACCTTTTGATGGAGATTATCCTGACTATAACATTACGGGTGACAATGAAAGTGCAAAACTTTTTGGAGATCAGACTCTTTGGTGGGTATTTAATGATAAAGGAAATATTCATACAGAATTTGGAGCGGACCCTGTTGGTTTGGAAATTCATGCACAAGCTTTTGCATTTACTGCTGATAATGAAATAAATGACATGACTTTTTACAATTACAAAATTATCAACCGATCTACTTTACCTTTAACTGATACTTATTTCGGACAGTGGGTAGATCCGGATTTAGGATTTTATTTGGATGATTATGTAGGTTGTGATGTGAATCTTGGTTTAGGAATTTGCTACAATGGAGATGCGGAAGATGAAGGTGCTGCTGGTTATGGTTTTAATCCTCCAGCTATTGGAGTTGATTTTTTCCAAGGACCACTTGCAGATCCTGGTGATGGAATAGACAATGACAGAGATGGAACAGTTGATGAGCCAGGAGAACAAATCATCATGTCAAAATTTGTGTATTATAACAATGATCAAACGGTAAGAGGAAATCCAAATTCAGGAACTAATATATACAATTACTTAAGAGGAATATGGAGAGATAATGTACCAATGACTTATGGTGGAGATGGGAAAGGTGCAGGTCCTGGTGCAACAACTGAGCTTTGTAATTTTATGTTTCCAGGGGTTTCAGATCCAATGTTCCCAGGACAAGAATGGACAGAAGTAACTGCTGGTAATAGTCCAGCCGATAGAAGATTTATACAATCAGCTGGTCCGTTTACTTTACAACCAGGAGCTGTAAATACAATTACTACAGGTGTAGTGTGGGCCAGAGCAAAATCAGGTGGAAACGCTGCTTCAGTTCAACTTGTAAAAGTATATGATAGAGAGGCACAAGCCTTATTTGATAATAACTTTAATATGATGAATGGGCCAGATGCTCCAGATTTAAATATCAGAGAGTTAGATAAAGAGTTGATTATTTCTTTAACCAATTCTACATCATCAAATAATTATAACGAAACATACTCTGAAAAAGATCCATACATTACTTTGGCTTCCAATCTTGAAAATCAGAACTATAAATTTCAAGGATATGTTGTTTTCCAATTAAAAGATGCTACGGTTTCTGTAACAGATTTAGATGATCCTGATAAAGCAAGAATGGTTTTCCGTTCGGATATTAAAGATGGAGTGTCCGGAATTGTAAACCAATATTTGGATCCAACTTTAAATGTTTATATTCCTATTGAAGAAGTTCCTTCTGTATTAGAATCAGGAGTACTTGGTTCGGTGGACAATGGTGTAGAATATTCATTCCAATTGTTGGACGATAAATTTGCACTTGGTAATACCCGATTGGTAAATCATAAAACATATCATTTTATGTCAATTTCTTACGGATTTACTCCTGCAGAAATAAATTTAGATCCTTATGATGTAAACAATCCTTTGTATGACGGAAGAAATCAACCTTATATATCAGGTAGAAGAAATATACAAACATATTCTGCAATTCCTCACCAGATTGACCCTGAAAATGGAGGAACTATTTTAGGTTCTAATTATGGTACAGGAGCAAAAATTGAAAGAATTGAAGGAATGGGGAATGGCTCAATTAATTTAGAGTTAGACTCTATGTCGGTTGTTGATATTTTGGCAAATGGTAGAATTGAAAATCCGGTTTATAAAAAAGGTGCAGGACCAATTCAAGTTTCGGTGGTGGACCCAATGAAAATTACCGGAAAAAGTTATTCTATTCAACTTTCAGAACCAATAGAAGTTCAGAACGTACTTACTTCTTACGGAAGATGGTCTTTACTTAACGAAAATGGAGTGACTGTTGCATCATCTACAAAACCAATTGATATTGGAGAGGAAAAACTATTTGCAAATTTTGGTTTTTCTATCAAAATAAAGCAAGCGGTTAATCCTGCTGCCAATCCTATTATTGAAGCATCAAACGGATTAATTTCGGGTACCATTGAGTTTGATGATGTTTACGACAAATGGTTGACTGGTGTGCCAGATAGAGATGATGAAGATGGTAATTTCTGGGGATTAAACTGGATAAGAGCTGGGTCTTTTGAACATGAAGATGAAGACAGATTGAGTGATTATTTTATAGATGATGATCCGAATGGAATTTATGAAACAGCTGTAGAGCAAACTGTAAATGTAAATATATTTGGTGGTTTTGAGGTAACCGGTGGTACTTGGGCACCTTATCGTTTAACATCTCACTATTATGATGGTCCAGCACCAGGATACTATACTGCATCACCTTATTCTTCTATGGATATTATTCCTTCAGTGGATATTATATTTACCAGAGATACATCAATGTGGACAAGATGTGTGGTGGTGGAAGTACAGGAAAATATGAGCTTGGCAGAAGGAGGACAAAGAAAGTTAGGATTAAGAAAAAGTGCTTCTTTAAGCAAAACAGAAGTTTTAAGTAAATATAAAACTGGGGTTTCTGTTACTGCAGATGCAAGTGGAACAGAGGGAATGAGTTGGTTCCCTGGTTATGCTATCAATCTGGAAACAGGAGAAAGATTAAATATTATTTTCGCAGAAGATTCGTGGCTAACAGAAGAAAACGGTAGAGATATGGTTTGGAATCCAACCTCTAATCTATTAACTGAAGAATTCCCACAATATGACCCTTCAACAAATACAGCTTCAGGAGGTAGTTTCTTATTGGGTGGAAAACACTTTATTTATGTAATGGGTGGAGATGCTTCAGTAAAAGCGGAAGATGATTATTTGGATGCAGTACTTAGTCCTAATTATGACAAAGGTGCTTGGATTCATAATATTCTTTCAGAAGATTTTTCTGATTCTACTGCTCAGAAAGTAGCTATTACTTCTGTATTTCAGCATACTGCATGGGTAGGAATGCCATTATTGGCAAATGGAAGTAATTCACAGTTATTTGGAAAAGACGGTAAAAATGTTGCTACAGTAAAATTAAGAGTAAACAGCTCCTACAATACTTATGTAAATGTTGATAATGATGCAATATTGAATAAAAATGATGATTTAGTGATTGGGAATACATATTTGGTAGCCGATAATAATTTGCAATCTCATAATGTGAAACATTCTCAAACCAGACCAAAAGTTTATGGAGGGAAAAAAGTAACTCATGATGGTACTCAGTATCAAGTAGGAGAAACATTTACAGCAACAACTACTTCTTTTTCGGCAAGTTCGTCAAAAGCTAGAGTTATTGCTCAGTTACCATTAAATGATTTTAATCCATACTATAGTTTTAATACTGCAGATTTAATGTCTACTACTAATCATGATTCTACTGCTCATAATGCAGCGGATCTAATCAATGTAGTGCCAAATCCTTATTACGGTTACTCTCAGTACGAAACAAGTCAGTTAGATAATAGAATAAAGATTACTAATTTACCTAAAAATGCAACCATTCAGATATTTACAATAAGTGGTACATTAATTAAAAAAATTAAAAAATCAGATAATAAAACTTCTGTTGATTGGGATTTGAAAAATAATTATGGTATTCCTATTGCAAGTGGTTTGTATATTATTCATATAGATTCCCCTTCACTTGCGGAGCCTAAAATATTAAAATGGTTTGGCGTATTACGACCAATTGATTTAGATACATTCTAAAAAATAAAAAATGAAAATTTTAAATATGAAAAAAATAACTCATTGGATAAAAGTTGTAGTAGTATCTGCAATTGTATTAATCCCTGCTAAAGAGAGTTTTTCTCAAGAAGAAGCTATTAGAGCGGGTTCCGCAGGAGCTTCTGAATTACTAATTAATCCTTTTGCCAGATCTTCTGGATGGGCTGGTGCAAATGTTGCTGGAGTTGAAGGTTTGGAAGGTCAGTATTCAAATGTTGCTGGGTTGGCATTTACTGAGAAAACAGAATTAATTTTTAGTCAAACTTCTTGGTTACAGTATGGTAACAAATTATTTGATTCGGATAATTCAGTAAGTACAATTAGTACTTTTGGTTTCTCTCAAAAAATGGGAGAATCAGGAGTATTAGGATTTGGAGTAATGTCCTTGGATTTTGGTGATATTGAAATTACTACTGTCGAACTTCCAGATGGAGGAATCGGAACATTCTCTCCAAAGTTTATGAATATTGGAGTGTCTTATGCTCATATTTTCTCTAATAGTATTTATGGAGGAGCAACTGTAAGAATGATATCTGAACAAATTTCGGATGTAAGTGCTAATGGCCTTGCTTTTGATGCGGGAATACAATATATAACAGGAGCGCAGGATAATTTGAAATTTGGTATTTCACTTAAAAACTGGGGACCAAGGATGTCGTTTAATGGTGATGGACTTTCCTTTAGAGGAATAGTTGGAAATGCGGACGATTTTAAAATGACTGTTGAACAAAGGTCTTCATTCTTTGATTTGCCAGCACTTTTCAATATTGGAATAACTTATGATGTTAATATTAATAGAAACAATAGGTTAACCGGTGCGACTACTTTTACTTCTAATTCTTTCCAAAAAGATCAATACCGATTAGGTTGTGAATATTCTTACAAAGATTACTTTATGATCAGAACTGGTTATGTATATGAAGAAGGAATTAGATTTTCTCAAGGATTTGCAGAGGATAATGATAAAGAATCCTACAGAACAACTGCACTTAGAGGCCCGACAGCAGGTTTTACAGTAGAATTGCCAATGGGTAATGGATCTACTTTTGGTTTAGATTATTCCTACAGAGCTACACAACCATTTAATGGTTCGCATTCAATAGGAGCGAGAATAGATTTATAAAATAATAAAAAACACATATTTTTCAGAAAGGAAGGTAAAACTTCCTTTTTGAAGTTTAATACGATATCAATAAACAAGCATTATGAGCGATACACAATATTTTACGGAAGAAGGATTAAAGAAATTGAAAGATGAATTAGATCATCTGACAGGAGTTGAAAGACCATCTGTTATAAGTCAAATTGCTGAAGCCAGAGATAAAGGAGATTTGTCGGAAAATGCAGAATATGATGCAGCAAAAGAAGCACAAGGTCATTTGGAAGCCAGAATTGCAAAGTTGGAAGAATTACACAGTAAAGCAAGGGTAATTGATACTTCTAAACTTGATACATCTTCTGTTCATTTACTTACAAAAGTTACCATTAAAAATACAGCTAACAATATGGAAATGACTTATTCAATTGTTCCAGAAGCAGAAGCAGATTTAAAGTTAAAAAAGATATCTGTTTCTTCTCCAATAGGACAGGGATTGTTAGGGAAAACTCCTGGGGAAATAGCGGAAATTGAAGTTCCAAATGGGATTATGAAATTCGAAATAATATCTATTGAATCAATATAATGTCAAGTATTTTTACAAAAATAGTTAATAGAGAAATTCCCTGTTATAAAATAGCGGAGGACGACAACTATTTGGCATTTTTAGATGCATTTCCACTAACACTGGGTCATGTTTTGGTAATTCCCAAAAAGGAAACAGATTATCTGTTTGATTTAGAATCGGAAGAATATTTTGGACTTTGGAAGTTTTCTCAGAAAATTGCAAAAGCAATGGATAAGGTAATTGATTGCGAAAGAATTGGAGTTGCAGTAATCGGACTTGAAGTTCCTCACGCTCATATTCATTTGGTCCCAATAAATGGAATTTCAGATATTAATTTTGAAAGACCAAAAAAACAATTTACAACTGAGCAAATGATAGAAATTGCTGATAAAATAAAACAAGCCCTTTAAGCAAGTTTATCAGGATTGTCCTTTAAAAAGGACGACCAATTGGAATAACTTTTCCCTCCAGTTGTATTATCTCTCTGAAAATAATGACAAACAGCAGCTGCCAATCCATCTGTTGCGTCCAAGTGTTTTGGCATTTCTTTAATATTAAATAACGATTGTAACATGGAAGCAACTTGTAGTTTTGAAGCATTTCCGTTTCCTGTTACCGATTTTTTTATCTTTTTTGGGGTATATTCAAAAATTGGAACATCTCTGTAAAGAGCAGCGGCCATTGCTACCCCTTGAGCTCTCCCAAGTTTCAACATAGATTGTACATTTTTTCCGAAAAATGGATCCTCCAAGGAGACTTCATCAGGTTTATACTCATCTACCAATTCGAGAGTTCTTTCAAAGATTCGTTTTAATTTTAGTGAGTGTCCATCTAATTTTTCCATATGGACAATCCCCATCTGAATCATTTCCATTTTTTTGCCCACAATACGAATTACACCATAGCCCATAATATTGGTTCCAGGATCTATTCCTAATATGATTCTTTCTTTACTCAATTTTCTCTTATTTTCCGTAATATTGTCTTTTCAAAATTAAGCAATGAATTATAAAAAGTCAGTTGGTTTTTTAATTAAGATTGGGATTGTATTAACATCCCTTTATTTTCTGTATACGCAATTTAAAGATAATTTATTTGTTCAATCTGTAAATGGTTCATCTTATAATTTGAAGACTTTTTTATCGAGCGAATTTCTTTCTGAAAATTTATTTACAATTTGTATTGTAGTATTTTTAATGTTTTTTAATTGGTTGTTGGAGTCACTTAAATGGAGATTTTTAATAAAAAAGATTGAAAATATTTCAATTTTAACTTCATTAAGGGCTGTGTTTTCAGGGATAACCGTTTCTGCTTTTACTCCAAACAGAATTGGAGAATATGGAGGAAGGGTTTTTTGTTTGTCCACTGCAGACAGAATTAAAGCGGTGCTGATTACCGTAATTGGGAGTATGTCGCAATTACTCATTACAATTGTATTTGGTAGCATAGGGATTATATATGTAATGAGTAATTATACAGATGATTTTTCAGAGTTTTGGTCTATTGATGGGATTTCATTTTATGTTATCATTTTTGTTTTGGTATTGTTAAATCTGTTATTACTTCTTTTATTTCTTAATACGTCTTTGTTTACTGTATTTCTGAATAAACTTAAATTTTTAGAAAAGTATCATAAATATTCTGAGGTTTTTTCTTTTTACAATTGTTCTGAGTTGTTCAAAGTCCTCTTGTATTCTGCTTTCCGATATGCGGTTTTCACTTTTCAATATTATATTTTATTGCAAATGTGTTCAGTAAATATTCCTTATACAGAAGTCATGTTTTTAGTGATGTCTATGTTATTTATTATTTCTGTAATTCCAACAATTGCAATAACTGAAATAGGGGTAAGAGCCTATGTAGCAGTTGTTGTTCTTGGATTAGCTTCTGTAAATATTAGTGGAATTTTATCTGCAACATTTTTATTGTGGATAATTAATTTATTGATTCCATCTGTAATTGGAATGTTTTTTGTTTTCACACTTAAATTTTTTAGGAAGAAATAATGATTTTATATATTTTTTTAATTCTTCTTCTGAGTTGGTATTTTAAAGTTTTTTTTCTGTACCGATATTCTTGGAAGTCAATGCGTCCTTCAGAAAATATAAATAAAACAGATTTTATAACTGTAATTATTGCTTGCAGAAATGAAGAAAATAATATTCTGAATATTATAGAAGATGTAAAAAATCAGGATTTTGACAAACAAAGATTTGAGATGATTGTGGTGAATGACCATTCGGAAGATTCTACTTTAAAAATTTTGGAAAAGTCTGCTAAAAGTTGGGAAAATTTGAAAATTATTTGCATGAATGAAGGGGAACAGGGAAAGAAAAATGCAATTAAAAAAGGAATCTCATGTGCAAATGGATCTGTGATTTTGTGTACAGATGCAGATTGTAGGGCAGGTAAAAATTGGATTAAAACAATTGCTAATTATTTTGCTGATAAAAGTGTAAAGTTACTTTCTGCTCCTGTTGAATTTCACAATAAGAAAGGTATTTTTCAAAAAGTACAAGCCTTGGAATTTTTAAGTTTAATTGGTTCTGGCGCTGCAGCAATCAATAGAGGAAAAGGAATTTTCTGTAATGGTGCAAATTTGGCTTATCGTAAATCTATTTTTTTGGAAGTGAACTCTTACGATAGTAATTCTGCGGTTTCTGGGGATGATGTTTTTTTAATGCATCATGTGAAAGTAAAATATCCTAGTGGGATTCGATTTGTGAAAGACAGAGAAGCAATTGTGAAAACAGATGCTCAGCCAAATTTGAAATCTTTTATCAATCAGAGAAAAAGGTGGACCGCAAAAAGTAGTTCGTACACGGATTGGGATACAATTTCTGTAAGTATTTTAGTATTGCTGATAATGTAAGTATTGTTGTTTTGTCTGTTCTTTCAATTCTTTCTGCTATCACTCCGCACGAATCAGTAATTCTTTTTTCAACTAAATTTCTATTATTATTTGTTTTATTTTTTAAATACATTTCAGATTATAATTTTTTAATACCTGTATTAAAGTTTTTCAGAAGAAGGGATTTGGCAATTTGGATTTTACCATTTGAAATAATTTATTCTTTTTACATATTTTTTATTGTCATTTATTCATTTAGCACTAAGTTTGAATGGAAAGGAAGGAATTTTAGAAAATAAAATGGAAAATAACTCACTCAATAAAATTGCTTGGAAAAAATTAAAGAAAGATAAACTTGCTTTTTACTCCCTTATTTTTATTCTTATTTTATCTTTTATTGGGATGTTTCCTTATTTATTGATGACTGATAATACTGAATATGCAAATGAAATGAACTTGGAACTTTCAACCTTACCTCCATTTTCAAAAGTTTCAGTTTTAACAATTGAAGAAGAGAAAATTTTTGTAATAGATGTTTTTGAACAAATCGGGGGAGTTTCTTATACAGTGTATAATACTTCCAAATATGTGGAATATGCTGGAGAATATCAACTGTCAGATAAAACCTACTTTTTTGGTACTGATAAATTTGGTAGAGATATGTATAGCAGAATAATTTATGGTATCCGAATTTCACTTTCAGTTGGTTTAATTGCCGTTTTAATTTCATTAATTATTGGAATCAGTTTAGGTTCAATTGCAGGCTATTTTGGAGGGAAAACAGATAATATTATTATGTGGCTTGTAAATGTAATTTGGTCCATTCCAACACTTTTAATGGTGATAGCAATTACTTTAGCTCTTGGTAAAGGTTTTTGGCAAGTATTTGTTGCGGTGGGTTTAACAATGTGGGTGGAAGTGGCAAGAGTAATTAGAGGTCAAGTAATTGCGCAAAGAGAAATGGAATATGTAGAAGCAGGAAAAGTTTTGGCTTTTTCCAGTTTCCGAATTATCTTTAAACATATTTTACCAAATGTAATTGGGCCAGTTATTGTAATTTCTGCTGCCAATTTTGCTTCTGCAATATTGATAGAAGCTGGACTAAGTTTTTTAGGTTTAGGTGCTCAACCTCCCATCCCATCATGGGGAGGGATGATAAAAGACCACTATTCTTACATCATAATGGATAAAGCGTATTTGGCAATTATTCCTGGTTTGTCTATTCTGTTTTCGGTTCTTGCATTTATGCTTCTGGGTAATGGATTAAGGAACTCTTTGGATGTGAAAACTTAGTTAGCATTTGAAGTAATTTCTGTTTAATAATTTAGTTAATATTATGAGAATTAGAGAGTAGAATATTATATATTTGTCGAACTAAAAAATTAAAAAAATGATTAAAAGAATTTCATCAATTGTATTATTATTTAGCATATCCTTCTCGGTAGCAAAAGCGGATGAAGGAATGTGGCTTCCTCAACTTTTGCAAGCAATGAATGAAGATGATATGAAAGCTTCTGGACTTCAACTTTCGGCAGAAGATTTATACGATATTAATAACTCATCACTTAAAGATGCCATTGTTTCTTTGGGTGGTTTTTGTACGGGTGAAATAATTTCTGCTGAAGGATTAATGCTTACCAATCACCATTGTGGTTTTGACGTCATTCAGACACATTCAACAGTAGCTAACGACTATTTAAAAGATGGTTTTTGGGCAATGAGTAGAGATGAAGAACTTCCTAATGAAGGACTTTTCGCTTCCTTTTTGGTAAGTATTGAAAGTGTTACAGATAGAGTTTTAGAAGAATTAGGAGAACTAGATGAAGCGGAAAGAAATTCAGCACTTAGAGCAATTTTCAATACAATAGTAACAGAAAAAACAGAAGGAACAAATTACAATGCTAGAGTAAAATCTTTTTTTGGAGGTAATGAATTTTACATTATGACATACATAACTTACAATGATGTAAGATTAGTTGGAGCTCCTCCTTCCTCTATCGGAAAATTCGGTGGAGATACGGATAACTGGATGTGGCCAAGGCATACAGGAGATTTCTCATTATTCAGAGTGTATTGTGCTCCTGACGGAAGTCCTGCTGAATATTCTGAAGAAAACATTCCTTATACGCCAAAACACCACTTACCAATTCA
>Ga0105349_10000342_pt1 | contig 17956 bp, 13 predicted proteins | sample EN1Hudseemescosm_FD_83661 | JGI IMG/M metagenome (GOLD analysis project Ga0105349, IMG submission 83661) | Methane-oxidizing microbial communities from mesocosms in the Hudson Canyon - EN1B Hudson Canyon | ecosystem: Environmental > Aquatic > Marine > Cold seeps | place: Hudson Canyon...
ATCCAATGTCCCCCAGTCTCTTATAACAGCCAGATTAATCATAGGCTGGCCTAATTTATCCTCTGTGTCGGTATTTTCAACCAGGTCTGTCTGGTTAATAATACTTTCACTGCATCCAAAGCCCCCCTAGCGAACAAGATACTTATAAAAGTAATCCTCTATTATCAGCATCTGCTGTTTGAATGCCTGTTTTGAAGTGTACTGATCATCTTTGATTCTTACAAAATGTCGACAGCCATGCGCCTTACTCCAGTTTAAAATAGGTTTAAGCCGCTGTTGTAACTGTTGTTGCGTTAAATTTTTCCCTACCAGCTTTTCAGCTTCAGGAATTAAACCCAAATCTACTTTTCGATGAGCGGGCCAGGCCGCTTCAATCCTCATATACTGCTCATACAAGGTTATACTATATAAATACTCTACCGTACCCGTCTGCAGATCAGCCCAGCAAGGCGGATAACCCAGCCCCGTATTTTTCAGTTTTTTCTGCATATAGGCAACACGTCCCTTCAACGACTGTAACTGTTTTGATGACTGTTGAGTCTGCTGAATTAACTGCTCTAGCTGGATAACAGGTTTGCCAGCCAACCCACTACGCCGCATGAGCGCATCAAGTTGTTGGTATGATTCCAGCTCATTCTGTAAACGCACAATTTTCTGCTGTAAATCAGAGTCAGATTTAACAGCCTGTAGTTTAGTAAACCATTGCTGTAATTGCTGCTCACTCGGCCTGGAAGAAAAGCCACCTGCTCGCATCAACTGACTCTCCAGCAGCTGTAGTCGTTTAAAAGCGCCATCACGCTCTTGCCTGACTGCCACAAGCTGTTGTTCTAATCGTGTCTTTTGCTGAATCTCTTGCTTAAGTTTGCTGTTGCTCTTCTGTAGCGTTGCAGCACTAATAAACATCAGTAAAAAAAACATAATAAAACTGAGTTCGTTAAGTGTTACACCTAATAAAAAAGAACGTCGCCCTTCACTGCTAGCCATTTTCAGCCTTCTTCTGCTTTACTCGCATTAACCACTATACTTTGTTGAATAAGTGCCAGACTTGCTCTTGATTGTTGTAATATTTCAGCCATCTCAGTTTTATGCTGTTTAGCCAAATCAATATCCGTTCGCGCTACCTGACCCATCTGCTCTAAAAGCTGGGTATGATGTTCAATCAACTGGTTAAATGTTTCTAATCGCTTAAAACTGGAGATTACATGCACACTAAAATCAGAAATTTGTTTTACCGTTTCACGAGTACCTGATAATGCTTGTGCAATTTCTTGCAAATCTCTGCCAATTCTCACTCCAGCTTGACTCTGATCAGCAATAGATTGAAAAACCGTTGAGACTTGTGCCGATGACGCTGCCAATTTAACTGACATTTTTTCCATATCAGCAGGAAGGATATCAATCGCGCCAGCCAGACGAGAAAGGTTATTTAATAGCAAATGGGACTGTTCTGACTGCTGCACAAGATTATCAGAAACTTGCGCAGTATTCTTTGACAATGAAGTCATCTGCTTGACGACCTTGAGAAACTCATCATTAAGCTGAATATTCGCGTTTAATTTAGTATTAAACAAGTTAATTGACTGCGCCAGAATATCTACTTCAGTCACTGTTCGTCCCATACTTTCAACTATAGTTTGAGCACTCTGAGAAACGCTACTTTGCTGTATATTCAGCTCTTTAAGCAGTATTTGTGATTCATTTAAACGATGAACCAGGCGATCCAGTGGCGGATTTAACTGCTCTGCAAATATTTCATCAGGCAATTTAATATTCCGCAGTTTTTCTTCAAATGCGGCTAAGGCATGTTCTGCCGTATGATTCATCGCCAGCATATTTTTATGTAGCGATTCAGAGCTAGATTTAGCGTATTTATCAACTGTTAACGCGGTCTGATACATGCCTTCAGCCGCATGTTCAACCGATGCTCTAATGGCTGCCTGAGTTTCTTGGTGCGAAACATCTAATTGCATAGAAATCAGCTTGGATTTTTTAACCAGATCATTTGCAGCCTGCTCAACAGCAGACATGACCTGCCTTTCTACACCCTGCACTTCAATTTGAAAATTATTAATATATATTCTTACTGCAAGGCCCGTTATGGTGGTCAATAAAGCTAAACTAAAATTTGCAACCAATACCCCAGACTCTAAAGTATCCCCTTGATAAAAATACAATGAAACCACTAAAGCAACCAGGGTGAACAAAAAACCTAAATAATAAACACTATCAGCAAATTGCTCTAAAAAAACACTATCAACGCTGCGCGCATAACCAAACCCCGTATATAAAACCATACATCCCAAAGGCAGAAACACCGCAAGTAATGGATAATTGAAATACTGCGGCGTACAAATACCCAACACCCCAGTCACAAGGGTAACAACAAACATCTTCCGTATACCAAACAATGCGCTCTTGCTTACCTTACTGTCTGACATGTTTTTTATCCATCAATCTTCTCAATTAAAGTCACTCGACCCGCTATCGACTGTATATAATCAGCCCAAAAAAATGCATGCCTCTTATTTTGTATTTTTTCCATACCCTCCCTGCGCACATATAATATTTTAACTTCTGCATTCTGCAAGTCTGTATTAATCCGCTGGTAATAGCTGGTTTTTTGTAATAAAGAAAAGTCCATTTGCCCACGATAATGCGACCACTCAGGTGTATGCTGCAACATATCAGAGATGATTATTATCTGCTTATCTGCTGTTGGCTCTAGCACTGGAAAAGCACTCAGAGAAACGACTTGCAAAGTCTCCATAATAGGCGAAAATTCTGACTGACCAGCCTGCATAAAGCCTTCAATCACCTGATCCAGGGGCTGTTCAAATTGCTGCTGCCAGCGTTGACGAATTAGCCTTGGATTTTCATACAAAGCATTGGCATCCTCACCTGTTCTAGGTGCACAGACGACTAAGTAGGGAGAAATATCCTTGTTATTTGCTTCATCGATTACATAGATTGATATTTTCGTAGCGGCTAATAACTGACTCTTAAACTCAGTAAAAAATCGTTTTAAAAAACGCTGTTGAACCGTATTATAAACATCACTTTTATCAAAAATTAATGCCACATATTTTGGACTGGGCTTGTTAATCGGGCATAAGCTTTCAGGATCAAGCAGAACCTGGTTTTGTTGTAATTGATAGCGGAAAAAAGCCAGCACACTGATAAGGCCTAAAACACAGACAATAACAAAAAAACCAATTAAATTCTTTTGTCTGGAAGTCTCTTTTCGCTTACGAAATCGGGTCATTATGCGGACATCATATTGTGACTATCAGACTTATAATCCGGGTCTATTTCTTGTAGTTGCTGCAAAAAAAGCACATATAATTTTTCAATCTCATTTGTGCGCTGCTGACAATAGCCAGGAAAGTCATTAAATAGTTGTTTTTGCTGCTCTACCCGTTCTATATCATCATGTGCACCACGAACCTTATAGTGATTATTTGAATGCCAATCTTGTGAAAAATAAGCAGGGGCAGAATCTTTACGGTAACTCATATTAAAGTCCCGGTATCGATATATTAAAGTATTTGCTGCCGCCACAAAGTTCGCCATTCCTTGTTCGTATTCAGCAACGAAAGCCTGTTTATCTTCCACTAAATGTACTAAACGGGTATGTTTCAACAACACGGCTTGTTTCATATCATCTAAATTATCTAAAAATGCCTGCCGTACCTCACCTATTCCAGTCACCACGTAATCTCTGTGCTCTTCATATTCTTCATTTAAAGACTGCAAGCGTCTATGTAACTTACCATATCCAGGGTATACATCATCCCTTTTATAACCATCAATAAAAGCAAAAACAGCAAATAACAAGCCCATAAAGAAGAGCATCCAGGAATTAAACTCAGACAAACCCCAAGGTATCTCCATAAATCGCTGAACGGCTAAAACACCTGCTTGCTCAGGATTAACCGCAAAAAAGTCTCGATAATGCGCCACCAATAAATTAAAGCCAAAGGCACTGGCAATATAAACAAGGAAGCTGAGAAAGGCTATTAATTGCTTCCACACGGAACAATGGTTTTTATATCTAAATAACCAGCCCATAAAGAAGAAGGCAACGGATATGTTGATGGCTGCGATAATAATGGCCTGCCCTATCCCACCAAGCAAACCTAAGGCTGAGCCTTCGGCAAAAAAATAGCCATTACCCGCAGATTCTAAAAGCCAGAAAATTAAAACAATTGAAAAATACAGTATTTGTGAATCTGGGTAATGCGGAGTTCTGCTAAGCGTGTTTTGCTGTTGAAAAGTACTAAATTCCTGTTGTAAATTATCTAGCTCTTGCTTAGTTTGCTTAAGCGCTCTAAATTCACGAGCCACCAGGCTTTTTAATGATAACTTAGAATGTTCAGTATGATTATTGATCAGCGCCCGTTCATCTTCAAGGTTAGTATCTGTAATCGAGGTATTACGCAAACTCAGCTCATCATTAACAATACGATTAATCGCAGCCATTCTATTTTCGAAATAGCCCTGAACCTCTCTTTCTGCACTATTTGCTTTGCTGCTATCAGAAGCAGGCAAACCAAAACCCGCATCAGTCTGTGCTTTTTCTTTTATCTCTAATTGTTCAGCTATCTGATCCAGGTTGATATTACATTCATCAGTAAGGCCAGACTTTCCCTGATAAACAAAGTTATTTTTAATTTTATCGGCCCAATTCATATTATTTCTTTAAAAGCTGATCATTGTTTGTGAATAATTGGACAGCATTCCAAATCATTCCTTTTTAAGCTCAGAGTCATAACCTTCTTTCGCATCTTCATCCATTTTATCGCCGGATTCAGAAAAAGCATCTCCCCAATCTGGCTCAGCTTCCTCTTCAGGCACAGACTGTTCATCCTTAACTCCAGCCTCATAACCTGTTTTGGCATCCTCATCCATAGTATCACCCGATTCAGAAAAGGCATCTCCCCAGTCTGGCTCTACCTCCTCTTCAGGCACAGCCGGTTCATCCTTAACGCCAGCCTCATAACCTGCCTTTGCTTCACCATCCATAGTATCGCCAGATTCAGAAAAAGCATCTCCCCAGTCAGGCTCTGCTTCTTCATCTTGTTGCCCAGCGTCCTTTACCTTATCGGCAATATTTTCTTCAGTAGAATTTACATCACTATTTCCACCCTTTTCAGCTTTAAGCTGGCTTTTATTTTTCTTATCTTTTGCTTTTCCATAATCATTAAATGCGTTCTTCTCGGCGGTCTCCTCAACAATTTCAATTTCATTTTCAGGACTTCCAGGGCTTTCAGCATTTTCAGCATTTTCAGCATTTTCAGCATTTTCAGCATTTTCAGCATTTTCAGCATTTTCAGCATTTTCAGCATTTTCAGAACGTTCTTGCTGCTCTGAAATTGAAGGCACAAAGTACAAATATTGATCAAGCAGTTCACACAAGTTAGCATAAAAATCTGTCACTTCTTTCTGCTCTAGCTGTTGCCTAATAAACTGTTGCAAAAACTGTTTTTCAGCTTCAACCATATAGACAGCAGACTCTGTGGCTGCCTCTTTCTCCAGAGCATAATCCTTAACTAGAAATTGTATCAATTGTAATTTTCGCTCTGTTTGCTGCTCACTTGCATTTTCTAATAATTCTTCGAGCTCAACTATCCGGTTTTTTTTTCGTTTCCAACTTAGATACCCCATGACACAAACGATAACTAACAACACTAAAGCCATTTCAACAATCAATATGATCAGCGAACTATTCATAATGACTCTCCCTCTGCATTGTTAAATGTAGTAGCAATTTTCTGACTAGCCTGTTGAAAAAGACCCAACATTTTTTTACTACTATTTTTTAATTCCAGTTCAGTTTGCGTACCACTAAAAACTTTACTATATTCAGCTGAAATTTCATCAATAGTTGCCATTGCAAGATTTAACTGCTCTCCTAACTTTTCATTCTGTTCCATTAGCAAATGGTTTTTTTTCTCCTGTTCTTCTATCGTTTCAGAATTTACAGCAGCAGCAACTGAATGAGCCAACACTTTAAAGTACGGCTCTGAAAAACGATCAATCTGTTGATCTATATTTGCCAACGCTTCAACATCTCTTTTCAAATACAGTTGAATGATTTGTTTATATAACTCGCGTTCACTAGATTTCATATCTGCTAAAATCTCATTCAACTCAGCAGGCTCTATATCAACATGTGTCGCCACCAGAGTCGTTAATTTTTTTGCTTTAAGGTTTCCAGTATCTTGCAATCTGGCAATCACTTTATTAGAAGCTAGCTGATCACCTTTATTTTTATGACTAGAAAACAAATACAGCGCAACAATCACTAAAAGTAACGCAAACAAGCCTTCAATCATAAGAATAACTATTATTGAATCCAGCTCTATCATCAGTCTAACCTACTTAATAATTTATCTTGCTTCGCAATTACTTTCTTTCTCATCATCTTAAATACAAAAAAACCAGACACAAAAATAACTATATTTATAAGCAAAACAATCACCGAAGTCTTCCCCCAGTTAACCGCTTCCTCCACTACTGGCTGTTCATTTTCATCTATCGTCGTTTCTATTTTTTTATCAACTGCAACACCCTCAATTTCAGTCGGCTCTACTGCTATAGGTTCAACAAGAGGCTCTACATCTTTGGTACTTTTAAACAAACCATCATCAATCACTATTGAGGGCACATTAGGCGATACCGCAGCTCCCTGTAAAGTATTCGCCATAATAGAAAAACTAACCAGCATACGTGTTCCTGCTTCAGGTGCATTTACAAGCATCTGCCATAGTCCAGCACTCCCTGACAAAGTTTGCACTATAGCTTGCTTACCTTGCTGACTGATCGTGGCCTCTATCACCGTCATATCGGTATTAAGCACTGATTCATCCGCCTTCAAGGTAATATTAACCGTGCGCCCTACTGAATCAACTTGTTTCTCTATCGTCAGCAGACTTTTAACAACCTTTATCACTTTAACCACTTCTCTGTTAAAGGTTTTACCATCAGCGATTATTTTTAAAGTATGTCGGCCTTCTTTTAACTCATTAACCAGCTTCTTGCTAAAAAGACCTTGCTTTCCGATAACCGCAGGTATTTTCCATTTTTTCCCACCCAATTGTTGCACTGAAATATCAATAAGATTTAAAAAATCCTGGCTACTGATTAATTGTTTCTGCTCAGTAAAAAAACCCGTTATTTCAAGAGGGTCGGTTAATGATATATTCTTTGGCAACTCATCAATCTCAAATTTTAAATCCGTGACGATCATCACTTTATTTTCTGGATCCATCGCTGCATTTATTTTCCACTCCCCTGTTTTTGGTGTTTTAATAGTGATCAGATCATAATTTTTTTCATTCAACCAGGATACTTCTTTCAGCTTGCTGGCACTGTTTAGCTTGCTGTTATCGGGAGCGATTAATTCAGTTACCTCCCCTGTCTCTTTAAATATAAGAATAGAAAACTCTTTAATAGAAGAATCTACAGAAAATTTATTGTCAGTAATTGAAACAGTATCTTGTGGCACGGCTTGTTGAAACAATTTAAAAAAAACCTTCTGCAACTGACCAGCCGACAACACTGTTTCAGGCCATCCCAAGGTATCAAAGGCTAATTTATTCAACAACTCGAGATCCGCATCAGCCGACAAAGCAATTGTTTGAACCTGTACCCCCGCCTGTTGCAACAAAAGTAGCTGTTGACTCATAATTCTATCTCTGGACTCGGCACTTTGCATAATATCTTTTGAAACATCCACCACACCATCCGTTAATAAAATCAGCTGTCTATTTTGTTGTTCTGATGATTGAAACCATGGCTCAGCCGCTTTTTCTATCGCCTCTTCAATATTAGTAAAGAGGCCTCGAGAATGAATTTTTTTGACTTTTAATAAAGCGTTCTTTTTCCACGCCTTATCTACTATTCCTGTTTCAACCAATTCAGTCGCCTTCTCAGCAAATAACCAAAATCCTACTTTAGTTCCTTCAGGTAATAAATTAATTAGCAATTTAATAGCAGGGATTCTCAAATTACGCGGGTCATTTTTTTTCATACTGCCAGATACATCAATGAGTACTTGTAACTCATTAACTATTGGCTGTTTATTTTCCTCAGCTTGAACTATTGAATAAACGCCGAAAAAGATAAAACTAATACAAAAAAAGCGTAATTTATTGTACATTTAGAACTCATTTAATAATTAATACTATAAGGTAGAATATAGCTTAAATATTAATTTTTATATTCTCAATATCTCTATATAGGTGAAGTATGGTTTCCTTAAATCCCCCCGTTTGTAACTTTGGTGAAAATGCACATGATTTTAATCTCATTGGCACAGATGAAAAACGCTGGACACTTGAAGAATGTATGGGAGAAAAAGGCTTGTTAGTGATGTTTATCTGCAACCATTGCCCCTATGTAAAAGCCATTCATCAACGACTGTTACGAGATACAGCTGAATTAAAAAAGCTCGGCATATCATCCGTCGCAATATCATCAAATGACTTTATTAATTACCCTGAGGACTCTTTTGAAAATATGCAGCGCCTGGCTCAGGATTTAAATTTTGATTTTCCTTATCTGCTTGACGAAAATCAGGAGGTAGCTAAGCAATATGGCGCGGTCTGTACACCTGACTTTTTTGGTTACAATAATCGTTTTGAGTTGCAATACCGAGGCAGGCTAGATGCCAGCAAAAAAGAAACGGCTGCTGTAGATGTTAAGCGGGATTTATTTGATGCGATGAAGCAAGTCTCTCAAACAGGACATGGCCCTAAACAACAAATATCAAGTATTGGCTGTTCTATTAAATGGAAGAACTAAATAATCGACTCTATAGAATTAGGCGACTCTCTCATCATTAATGAACAGGACTAAATTATAATGCAAGCAAAGTAATCAGTTTTTTCATCAACTCCGCCTGACTGTGCACTTCCATTTTATGCATAATATGTTTCATATGGTTTCTTACTGTATCCTGCGATCGACATAGATTGTCAGCAATCTCAGAAATTGAGGGGGTCTGCATAAAATGCATGGCACAAGTAGCTTCACATTGAGACAGCTGATAAAGTTTTCTTAGCCGTTCTAATGCTGGATTATTAGCCTTATCATGGGTAAAAGTGAGAACAAAACTATCTTTAAAACACTCCCATTGATACAAGTTTTTTAAATGGGTAATGGGGATAAGTGAGATCTGGCAAGAATGGCACTGCTTATGAACCGAAATCAGGCCTTCATTTTTCTTAATATAAGAGAGTAATCGCATCTCAATTTTAGGGCATTTCATAGCAAAACGATCTGCCGAAATATCCACACAATCTAGCTGGCTTATAATCGAAATATAGACAGGGTCCGCAAACAATATATTTAATTCACGGTCAATAATAAGGTACTCATCAAATTGATTACCTAGGTAGTCAATCAGTTGACTTTTCATTTTAACTTGACACTCTTCGTGTACCGCTTTTTCCAAACTGGAAATTAAAGAATCTAATACCTGAGTAATTTGACTCTGTTCCCAATCATTAAATACCGTCTTACGATTTATCAACAGATTGAGTGAATATTGCTGATTACAAGGGATTGAAACACCAAAGCGGTAGCATTGGTGTTCTGGGGAGGGAAACTGAGTGACTGTTTCATTACAATAATCAATAATCGAATTTTGATTACAAAAGACTTTACCTGGATTTTTGCTAATAAAACAATTAAATTCATCCTGTTTATTCAATTGCTTGTGATATTTATCCTGATATTCATCAGAAATATCAACACTATAAAGGAAATGTGTATTTTCCTGTTTAGCCAGATCAGTCACCAATAAAGCACTGGAATCACTATTCAGCTGCTCGGTAAGTGCGGTAAGAAATCCACGCCAAATAAGAGGGTTTCCAGGTGCTTTAGCCAGAAAAGAATGAACTCCTATCTCACCAACAAACTGATCCATTAAGCACCTCTACTTTTTTATTATTATTTTTATTAGTCTATATCTTATAGCACAAACCATGCAACATAACTAAATTACTAGAATAAATTGCATATTGACCTATTTGGGTTATTTGTTTTTTATTCTACTTGATGTACTCTAACATTAAGGTCAAGTCTTATTTAAAGGTCCACGATAGTTTTGCTGAACTTGCCCCGCCCTTTTAATAAAATTCTTAACTACGTGAGCAAAATATGATAAATAAAGTAAAACTCCACGCCTGTTTAATCATTCTGATTCTTCCACTTTTAACTTCATGTGGAGCGCTCAATAACGGTCTTGGGCTATACAATGGCTATGGCGTCCCCGAACTATCTGAATCATATAGTGAAAATAAAAAAGGATTACTGCTAAGCGCATTATTGCAACAAAAGAAAGAAATCGTTGTTAATGATATAAAAACCGAAGAACCTTTGTTACCCAGTCATTGTATTAATTACAGTACATTATTAACTGAACAAGATACTGAATGTACAGCCATCAGATCAATCATTATTGGTGATTTGATGGCTATTTCCAATGAAATGTGCGAAGCACATAAACGTTCAATTTGGGGAAATGAAGCCAGTTTCAACATGATTACCAGCACCTTGACTAATATATTTTCAGGTGCCGCTACTGTTGTTACGGGGGGAACAGGCCAGGCAGCATTAGCGGCACTGGCTTTATTTTCAAATGCCGAACGATCCTTAGGTAATGAAATTGTCTATAAAAATATGTTAGCCCATGCCATAGTACAAAAAATTACTGAACAAAGAACAACATTAAGAAACAGTATTACAACAAATATAAAAGCCAGTTCTATAAAAAATTATTATGACTACCCTATTAATCTTGCCTTAAATGAAGTAATTGATTATCACAACGCCTGTTCCTTTATGTCAGGTTTAGAGTTAGCTATTAAAGAAGGAACCAAAGACAAAAAACCTCAACAAATCACCAAACTGGAGAACCAACTATCCATACTGACTACTCAAATAGATGCCAGAAAGCTTTATCTAAAAAACAATAACATAGCTAACCAAGAAAACGACAAGCATTTAATCTCACTAAATAAACGATATGATCGTGCCTCAGCTAATTTAGATGTACTTGAAACTACAACTGGCAGTACACCTGATACACCTGATACACCTGATAAATCTGAAATAAAAAATGCTAAAACTGATATTGAGAAAAAATTAAGCTTAGCTGATGGAAAAAAAATCCAGTTAGCGCTTTGTGTTGATGCTGATGGTATTTTTGGCGAAAAAACCCGAGATGCAATTAAATATTATCAACGGACCAAAAGCCTTTCTATAACTGGAAACATAGGAAATCAGACAACTGTTACTGATCTTGTTAAGGCTCAACCATGTAACAGTTTAGCTAATAAATATAAAAATGCTTTTGAACGATTTAAATTTACCTCGCTCGAGTCAATTAAGGATTTTCAAAAACAACTGAATGAATCATTGCCTACAGAGGATCGTATACCCATAACGACAAAATTCATTTTCGACCCAGTTTTCCGCAAAGCAATAAAGAAAATACGTATAGAAAAGAAGCTAATTGATGAATTTCCAAGTAAGGATAAAAATGCCGTAATAATGGATCAAATTACTCCAAAACTATATGATTCATTTGCCACTGATTAAATTAGCAATCAATATTAACATCAGACCATAGAGACAGTTTAAATGGATAAAGAACGTGAAAATAGTATCTTTTAAACAATGAATAAATCACTCCGTTGTTATAATCCAGATTAGGGAAGAGAAAATGAATTACAGAGTAAATCGCATTGTAAAATTAAGAGCGGAGCCCAAACAGGACTCAGCCAATCCACATGGCATCGTTGACAGAGATGATTTTATATCTATCGTAGCTGAAAAAGATATTTGGCGTCAGGTTATAGTGGCTGATAAATATAGCAGAACCCGTCGAGAAGGTTTTATAAAAGCTAAATATCTTGTTGAAAAAGAGAGCTTGATTACAGACACTACCATTGAGCAAGAGCTTTCCGACACTACGGAAATATCTTTTACAGGTACGGGAAAACCTTTAACTCAGGAAAATTTGAATTCTGCATGCGATCTATTACAAGTGAATGAAGCAAAAATATGGGCTGTACTAGCCGTAGAAACCAGTGGATTCGGTTTTTTTTCCAATAGAAGACCCCGCATTCTATTTGAAAGGCATATTTTTCATAAACAAACCGATGGTCAATTTGATAGTCACTCTAACATCAGTAACAAACATAGCGGGGGCTATACCGGAGGTAAAAATGAATACGATCGCTTACAAAAAGCAATAGACTTGAACCGTGAAGCAGCATTAAAAAGTGCATCCTGGGGCATTGGTCAGGTTATGGGTTTTAATTTTGAAAGTGCAGGCTTTTCTTCTACTGAAGAAATGATCAATGCCATGATTGAAACTGAAGGCAAGCAATTACCTGCAATGATAAATTTCATTAAAGACCATGGCCTGGATACAGCGCTACAAAATGCTAACTGGGAAAAGTTTGCCGAAGGATATAATGGCCCTCAGTTCAAAAAAAATGATTATGACAGTCGTCTAGCGCTAGCAAATGCAAAATATGAAATCAAACTTCCTGACTTAAAACTACGAAGTGCACAAGCATCGCTAACCTACCTAGATTTTAAACCTGGTCCCGTTGATGGCCTGCGAGGTCGCCGTACACATTCAGCTCTGGTTCAATTCCAGGAGCAATCTGGGCTCCCCGTTACAGGTGAATTAACTGAACAAACGGAAATACAATTAATGGAAACCGCTTTTTAACAATGTATTGTAAATTTCCTAATGCCCCCAGCGCTGAGATATATAATCTGTAGCATCGACTATATTCAAATCTCTGGTGCCTCCTCCTGTACGCAAAAAGAACTTGGCATCTTTATTCTGTTTAAAAAATACTGGGTGTGTCGATGAGTTAACGATTAACCGGCAGACATATTGCTCATCAACCAAGTGAAACATAACGTGAATAAATTGACAAAATTGTGCGCCTAAACTTGAAGCAATCGTTGTCATCAACAATTGTTCAAAGCCATCACTATCTTTCCTGCGCAGTGTTTGAAAATCATTGTCTAAACCTAAAATATCACCATTATCTGCAACACCAATCAATAATGTGCCCCCGGTATAACTGTTCATAAAACCAGCAAGGGTTTTAATAACCGCGACTTCAATATTTTTATTTGAGCATTGCTGCTGATAATCCCAGCGAAATGATGATTTAAACTCTAACAATGGCCCTTCACCCTGTCTAATAGAGGCTTTTAAATCACGTTGTAATTCAGCAGTTAACTGTTCTATCTGGGCCAGTTTTCTATGTAACTTGCCATAAACCCATGCCAAAACAACACCGAAAACGATACCTACTTTAGCAATAAACCATGTTTTTATTGGCGTATGGCCCTGCAATGACGCTATAAAACGTTCGGAAATGTAATTAAAAGCCGTGGTGTTTTCCACCCCGTGTTCATGAAAATACACAAAATCATACAAGGGATAAAAAATTAAAACCCCGACTATGCCGCCAATTAAAGCCGCTGATAAATAAAACTTTAATTGTAATTTAAACAATCTGAGCAATAGAACTATATATCTTTTCATAAACTATTCTAAAAACAGCACAATACAAATGATCTTTCTCAAAATACGCCCTATTGCCATTGATTTAACATGTCCTGTAAATCATCTTTTTGCAAAATTTTATTATCTACTTTCAAATAGGCAACACTTTCTTCAAAATGCAGTTTTACTTCTTCAACACCACTCACATCAAGCAAGTCAGTTATAAACTGTTCCCCTTTATCTTCAACAATACCTTCTAATGAGATCAACATATTGGCCAAATATTTAGGTGGGGTCATAAATAATGCCACAATCACCCAGGAACCTGCAGCAATGGCTGAGAGTAAAAAAACAGTTTCCACTCCCACCTCACCATAAAGCCAGCCACCTGCTGCTCCACCAATAAAAGCGCCCATAAACTGTGCACTAGAGTAGGCTCCCATTGCCGTCCCTTTTAGATCTCCTGGCGCCGTCTTAGAAATTAATGACGGCAAAGTCGCTTCTAATAAGTTAAAACCACAGAAGAACAGCCATAAAAACCCAATTAGCCCCATCAGATTATTAAAAAACATAAATAGGCCAATATTTGCTAGCATTAAGGCCATTATTGCGCCGATAAAGACTTTTTTCATTTGCCGTTTTTTTTCTGCAATAATCACAAAAGGAATGATCACAGCCATTGACGTCACTAAGACAGGGAGATAAACCATCCAGTGATTTTCTGCAACTAATCCCGCATCTCTAATTAATAAAGGTAAGACAACAAAACTAGCCGTTAAACAAAGATGCAAAACAAAAATACCATAATCTAATCTGAGTAAATCAGGGTTTTTCAACACATTCAGAAATTGTCCTGGCACCACTTCAGCATCACCATGAACAATTGATTTCTTTGGATTAGGCACGATAAACAAAACAACCAGTATGGCTAATAAAGCGAGTAAGCCTGTTAACCAGAAAATCCCTGAGACGCCCACATACCCTGCAATAATGGGCCCCAATGTAATGGCTATACCAAATGACACCCCAATACTCGCGCCTATGGTGGCCATGGCTTTAGTTCGGTGTACCTCTTGAGTCAAATCTGCAACTAAGGCCATAATTGCCGCCGCTATAGCCCCACTACCCTGAATTGCACGACCCAGTAAGACCCCATAAATAGTGGTCGACACCGCCGCGACTATACTGCCAGCAGAAAATAGAATTAAGCCAATAATAATTATTTTCTTACGCCCAAACCGATCAGATAGCAGACCAAACGGTATTTGTAATATGGCCTGGGTTAATCCATAGACACTAATGGCTAGACCAATTAATACTGGTGTTGCGCCCTCCATTTGCTCGGCAAACAGTGACAACACAGGTAAAATCATAAACAGACCTAGCATTCGTAATGCATAAATACTGGCTAGCGACAATGTTGCACGCTTTTCTAATCCTGTCATTGGACTGGTAATATCCTGCATTTGTGTCAAAACTTAACTCTCCTGATGATTCATTTAACAACGTCATTAATAATATAGTGACCTTGCATTGCTATTAAGGGATAAAAGGACGTATATTATCAGGTTCTTTAATCTTCAGGAATTCTATATCGTGGACACAATCAGTATTCGAGGTGCCAGAACACATAACCTTAAAGATATAGACCTTGATTTACCTAGAGATTCTTTGATTGTCATTACTGGACTTTCGGGTTCAGGGAAGTCATCTTTAGCCTTTGATACCATTTATGCTGAGGGTCAACGACGTTATGTAGAATCTCTATCGGCATATGCCAGACAATTTTTGTCGATGATGGAAAAACCTGATGTTGATCATATTGAAGGTCTTTCTCCAGCCATTTCTATTGAACAAAAATCGACCTCACATAATCCTCGCTCAACGGTTGGCACCATTACCGAAATTTATGATTATTTAAGGTTATTATATGCTCGGGCAGGTATTCCACGTTGTCCAGAACATCATAGCTCTCTAGAAGCTCAAACCATTAGCCAAATGGTTGATCAAGTGCTAGCCCAAGCTGAAGGCGAACGTTGGATGCTACTTGCCCCCATTGTTAATGATCGTAAAGGCGAGCATATCCTGTTAATGGAAGATTTACGTGCTCAGGGCTTTATACGCGCCAGAATTGATGGTGAAATCTTCGATCTGGATGAGCCACCGACTCTGGATTTAAAAAAGAAACATACCATTGAAGCCATTGTTGATCGCTTTAAAATTCGTGACGACTTGAGTCTGCGTCTTGCTGAATCTTTTGAAACAGCATTACGCCTTGCCGATGGTATTGCTATCGCTGCAAGTATGGATAGTGATAAAAAAATATTATTTTCAGAGCGCTATGCCTGCCCGGAATGTGGCTATAGCATTACCGAACTGGAACCGCGTATTTTTTCATTTAATAATCCTAAAGGCGCCTGTCCTGGCTGTGATGGTTTAGGGGTTAAACAGGATTTTGATCCAGAGCTTGTAGTACATAATGCTGATATCAGTCTTTCAGGCGGTGCAATTAGAGGCTGGGATAGACGCAATGCCTATTATTATCAGATTATTTGCTCGCTGGCTGAACATTATGGTTTTGATACTGAAGCCCCTTTTTCTGAAATCCCCAAAGAAATTCAATCTGTTATTCTTTATGGTAGCGGCACTAAAAAGATCAATTTCCAGTACCTGTCTGGCTCAGGGAAAAGACAATCTAAAAGTCATCCCTTTGAAGGCATTATTGCCAATATGGAAAGGCGCTATCATGAAACTGAATCACAAATGGTTAGAGATGAGCTGTCTAAATATCTGGCTCAAAAAACCTGTGATCAATGTCATGGTGCACGATTAAATACCGCCGCGCGCAATGTATTTATTAATGAAAAGCCCTTGCATAACCTTACCAGCCTACCCATAAAGCAGGCATTGGATTTCTTTAGCACCCTGCACCTAGCTGGACACCGGGGAGAAATTGCCGAAAAAATTAATAAGGAAATTCAGGAACGTTTAGAGTTTTTGGTCAATGTCGGCTTGAATTATTTAACTCTGGACCGTAGTGCCGATACATTATCTGGCGGTGAAGCACAACGTATTCGGCTCGCCAGTCAAATCGGTGCGGGATTAGTCGGTGTCATGTATGTACTGGATGAACCTTCCATAGGTTTGCACCAACGTGACAATCAACGACTATTAAATACCTTATTCCGTCTGCGTGACTTAGGTAACACTGTTATTGTGGTTGAGCATGATGAAGATGCCATTATGTCAGCTCAGCATGTTGTCGATATAGGTCCAGGCGCGGGTATTCATGGTGGTGAAATTGTTGCCCAAGGCTCACCTGAGGATATCAAAAATAATCCGAACTCGTTAACTGGACAATACTTATCAGGAAAACAGGCGATTGAAATACCTCAGTCTTTAACCGCTATCAATAAAGACAAAGTGATTACCCTACGCAATGCTCAGGGTAATAACTTACAGAATGTAACTGTTTCTTTTCCTATCGGCCTTATGACCTGCGTAACTGGCGTATCAGGCTCAGGAAAGTCAACCTTAATTAACGATACCCTGTACCGTTATGCGGCCAGGCATATTAATAAAGCTAGCTGTATTCCCGCACCTTGTGATGATATCGAAGGCCTGGAACAAGTCGATAAAATCGTTGATATTGATCAAAGCCCCATAGGCAGAACTCCACGCTCTAACCCAGCCACCTACACGGGTATATTCACCCCGGTACGGGAATTATTTGCCGCCACTCACGAAGCGCGCTCCCGTGGCTACACCCCAGGTCGATTTAGCTTTAATGTAAAAGGTGGACGCTGTGAAGCCTGTAAGGGCGATGGTGTGATAAAGGTAGAAATGCACTTCTTACCCGATATTTATGTACCTTGTGACACTTGCAATGGCAAGCGCTATAACAGAGAAACACTGGATATTCGTTATAAAGGTAAAACCATTAACGAAATTCTTAAGATGACCGTTGAGGATGCAGCAGAGTTTTTTAGCCCAGTGCCTGTGCTGGCAAAAAAACTACATACACTGATTGATGTTGGTTTAAGTTATATTACTTTAGGACAAAATGCAGTCACACTTTCTGGTGGAGAAGCCCAACGGGTTAAATTAGCCAAAGAACTCTCTAAACGTGACACAGGGAAAACTTTATATATATTAGATGAGCCAACCACTGGACTGCACTTTCACGATATTAAACAATTGCTATCTGTATTACACACCTTGCGTGACCATGGAAATACCGTCATCATTATTGAGCATAATCTTGATGTGATAAAAACTGCTGACTGGATTATTGATATGGGTCCTGAAGGTGGAACTGGCGGAGGAACAGTGGTTGCAGAAGGTACACCAGCTGATGTAGCTAAAAATAAAGCCTCTTTTACCGGGCATTATTTACAACGATATTTAAAT